>Ga0209902_100136_pt1 | contig 134611 bp, 113 predicted proteins | sample FECB27metaG_FD_188304 | JGI IMG/M metagenome (GOLD analysis project Ga0209902, IMG submission 188304) | Cyanobacterial communities from the Joint Genome Institute, California, USA - FECB-27 (SPAdes) (version 2) | ecosystem: Environmental > Aquatic > Thermal springs > Hot (42-90C) > Microbial...
GGGGGGGGGGGTGGTTCTGTGATCACCGATGGACCCCCACCCCCAGCCCCTCCCCTCAGGAGGGAGGGGAGCACACCGAGTGTGGACCAGGGTGCGGTGCCTACCCGCCGATCAGCCCCACCGTCAGCCCATCCTCCACCCCACCATAATACCGTTCCAGCACCCGCCGGAACGCTCCAGCATCCTGCGCCGCATGCGCAAACAGCGTCATCGATGATCTGAGCTTCACATCGTCGGGCGAGCCAAAGATCTCGTGCGCTGTCTTTCCGGCTATCCCGCCAACGGTCTCTGCACATTCGACCAGCCGCGCCCCCAGCACCGGATGCATGAGATACTCCCGCGCCTCCGCGAGATCGGCGATCCCGTACCGCAACGCCGTCGCACTCCGCCCCAGCGCCCGAAGCTGCGGGAAGATGAACCACATCCAGTGCGTCTGCTTCCGCCCGGCACGCAGCTCGGCCAGCACCTGGGCGTAAACCGGATCCTGCGCGGTGACGAAGTGCTCGAACATGACCTGAGCCTACCCCCGGCTTTGGAACTCCCGAACCCCCTCGCAAGTTTTTTCGTCACCCGTGTCGATTCCGGTTTTCACCGCTCGTCGTAAAGTCAGAAGGCGCGAGGGACGCGCCGACAACAGGAGAGACATCATGAAGACCGCCCTTCTTGCCGCCGCCTTTGCCCTCGGCTTTGCCGGCTTTGTCAGCGCGGCCCAGGCTGAGACTGCCAAGATCAACGGCCTCGACATGTATTACGAAGTGCATGGCGAAGGTGAGCCGCTGGTGCTGCTGCACGGCGCCTATATGTCGATCGACAGCAACTGGGCCGGGCTGATCCCGACCCTCGCCAAGGAGCACAAGGTGATCGCCGTCGAGCTGCAGAGCCACGGCCACACCAGCGATCGCGATACCCCGATCACCTATAAGGGGATGTCCGATGACGTGGCGGCGCTGCTCGACGAACTGCAGATCGACAAGGCCGCTCTGTTCGGCTTCTCCATGGGCGGCGGCGTCGCCATCCGTTTCGCCATCGACCACCCCGAAAAGGTCACCCGCATCGTCGCCGCTTCCGCCGGCTACAAGTATGACGAGGAGACCATGGGCCCCGATTTCATGAAGATGATCGAGACCATCACCCCCGAAATGTTCGCCGGAAGCCCGTTCGAGGGCGAATACAAGCGGCTCAACCCGCACCCGGAGAACTTCCCGGTGCTGGTCGACAAGCTGAAGCAGCTCGACCTCACCACCTTCGACTGGTCGGCCGAGTTCGAGAAGATCAACGTGCCCTCGCTCTATATCTACGGCGACGCCGATATCGTCGGCATGGACTACATCGCCAGGCATCACCAGGCGGCCGGCGGCATCGTCAACGGCGACATGCTCGGCCTGCCCAAGACCCAGTTGCTGGTCCTCCCCGGCACCAGCCACATCAACGTGTTCTTCAACCCGGCCAACATCGAGATCATGAAGGCCGTGGTCCCGGCTTTCCTGAAGCAGGAACTCCCGGCCAAGCCGAGCTTCCCGGGCTGAGCGACGGCAGAATGTGAGGCCGGCGGGAAACCGCCGGCCTTCGTCGTTGTCTGGTCTGGGTTGAGGTTCCCCCCACATCGTGGCTCACCCCTCATCGGGCGCTGCGCGCCACCTTCTCCCCGACGGGGAGAAGAATAGATCGAGCGGGCGGCGCCTCTTGTTCCTCTCCCCGTCGGGGAGAGGGTGGATCGCGCGAAGCGCGAGACGGGTGAGGGGGGCGGGCGCCGGGCGAACCGCAAATCTGCTCCAGTTCGCGCACCCGGTGCTGTCACTGCTGACAGCCTTTGTCAGCAGCCCCGGGCAAACCTTGTCACATCAGACAAGGAGACCCCCGATGAGCACCATCGCCACCTGTTACTGCGGCGGCACCGTGATCGAGCTGCCCGAAGCGCCGACCGAGGCCACCCAATGCACCTGCACCTGGTGCACCAAATCCGGCGGCCTCTGGGCCTATTACGATGTCGGCGATCCGCGCATCCTCTCCGACACCTATGGCGCGGTGTACTCCCCGGTGAGCCCGCTGCACGAACACCACTTCTGCACCCGCTGCGGCTGCACCACCTACGGCGTCAGCCCGGATTATTCGCTCGATGATACCGAGGTGCCGACGAAGAAGAAGATGGCCATCAACGTCAAGATCCTCGACGACTACGCGTTGATGCAGTCGCTGCCGGTGAACGTCATCGACGGTCGCAACCTCTGGTAGCCGGAAACGACAACGGGCGGCCGAAGCCGCCCGCTGAATTTCTGTTGCCGACCGGGGGATCAGCAAACGCTGACCCTGGGATCAGCAAACGCTGACCTTGGGATCAGCAAACGCTGACCTTGGGATCAGCAAACGCCGCCCCTCGGATCAGAAGCCCCAGTTAAGGCCGACGGTGACTTGATGGGCCTTGAGGTGGAGCTCGCCCGTGCCGCTGCTGTTGGTATACTCGGCGTTGCCGTAGTCGCTGTAGCGATAGGCGAGGTCGACCGAGAGGTTCTCGGTGGCGGCGAATTCCACGCCGGCGCCGGCTGTCCAGCCGACATGGGTGGCGTCGTCCTCGCCAGCACCGAGGCCGACGAATTCGACATTGTTGTGCGCCACGGCGAGGCCCGCCGTCAGGTAGGGCAGGAACGCGCCGCCGTCGAAGCCGATGCGGCCGCGCAGCGAACCCTGCCAGTCGATTGTGGAGGTGATGCTGCTGGCAAACAGCGGGTCGACTAGCGTGTCGGTGATGTCGGCCCAGGCGATATCGCCGACGACGCCCAGCACGATGCCGTTATCCAGCGTGAAGTTGGCGCCGGCGTTGACGCCGAGCAGCCAACCGGTCGGCTCGGGGAACAGCAGGGCCGGAGGGGCATCGTCGATGCTGAGCTCGCCCCAGGCATAGCCACCGAACACGCCGATAAAGGCGCCGTCCCAATTCCCTGAGGCCTGAACCACGCCGGTCTCGACCGGGGTATCGATGATGAGATCGGCTGCCGAAGCCGAGGAAATCGCCAGCGCCGAGACGCCTGCAGCCAGGAGAAGCAAAGTCTTGTTCATTGGAGCCCACCCAAAAAGAATAATCAGTATGCAGTGGCAATGGCATAGCCGGGGCGCGAACGGAAGCGGGGCCCAAGTGAAATTCCCCTTCTAGCAGGGGCTTGATAACGTGAGCATCACGACGTGGCGGAGCGGCCGGGGTACGCGATCGATCGGAGTCTATGCTCGGCCTCTCAGTCGTCACCCTCCCCCTCGCGGGGAGGGATCAAGGGTGGGGGGAGCCACACGCTGGGTGCCTGCTGTCCCCCACTCCAGCCGTTTCCCTCGGTCGGACGAGCCAAGGGGTGGGAAGTGTGCGGCGCTGAGTGCAAGCACCCGGCACCGAGCCTGCCTCGCCCCCCACCCAAGCTCCGCCAGGTCGCTGCGCTCCCGGCTGCGCTACCCTCCCCGCGAGGGGGAGGGTGACCGGCGCCCGCCTCAGTGCCGCGTCTTGCCGTCCTCTTCTTCCTCGAACAGCTCGGCATTGGACGCATCGGCCGACAGCCTCACCTTGTCGCCCTCGACGGCGGCGACGAGGATGCCCGGCACATAATGGTGATGCCCCTCATGGCTGCCACCCGGCGCCTCGGCCTTGGTGAGCTTGATCCGCCCACCCTCGACCCGATCGACAATCCCCACATGCACCCCATCGGCGCCGATGACTTCCATATGCTCGCGGATACCGGAAAGGTTCGACATGACACTGCTCCTTGGTTGTTGGAGCAGGCGGAACGCATGGGGGCGGGGATGGATGCTGGAGGGATACACGCGGCGCTAAAGCGCCGCCAACTTTGTCTCCAACGAAGCGACGATGGTCGCAATTAGGGCCAGCGCGTTGTCCGTTAGCTTGTCCAGTGGCTTGGACTCGAGTTCGTTTGCCACCACTGCCTTTACCTGCCCCTCAACGCTCGTATCCCAAAGTTTGCCTGCGGTCTCGAAACCGGCCTTCATGCGATCAGAGAATTTGGCCTTTCCGCCAAAGGGTTTCGTCCCAATGTCGAGTCCGAAATGCAACATCATAGGCCCGCGCAGCAGTTCGAGGCGAAACATGTCTTCTATCTCGGAATCCATAGCTCCCCGAACTCGAATGAGTGAGTAGTCTGAAACAGTAAGAAGTCCCTTTGCAATCGAGTCTGACACAGCATCGCGACCAGCAGCGTCAAAATCAAGGATAGCGTAAGAATTAAAGACGTCTCTATTTAGGCTGGACAATTTGTATGCAAGCTTTGAAGACCCGGAGAGGGCGTCAAATATCAGCTCGCCACCAGATATCGCGGATCTGAGCTTTTGGCTGCTCGCAGATAGTATGGAGCTGAGGATGCGTGCGTCGGTAGACCCCTCGCAAACAATCGAAAAGTCTGCATTCATAAGGTTGTCCGAGATCAGAATTCCCAGAGATCGTCTGACCTCATCGATACCCTTGACTCGTGCCGCTTTGCCACCCTCCACAAGGACGACATCGCTCAGCCTTTGCCTGTTGGCAAAAGCAGCACTGTGTGTACTAACGATGACCTGACCGTCCACAGCCAGTCCATCCAGTACCCGGCGCAACTCATGAACCGCGCCCGGATGGAGGTGGCTCTCAGGTTCCTCAATAGCGATAATGCGTGATTTGGAAATGGCGCTCGAGGATTGAAATAGTGACAGCGCAACTAGACTCTTGATCCCGTCTCCCTTTGCTTCGAGGCTGGTCTCGACCCCGTCGTTTACCATTACCTCGATCTCGGAACTCACGGAGTTCAGTATTCTCTGCTCGGAAGTGTCAATTGAAACACGCTGCACCGTCGGGATAAATCGGCGCAATTGATCCTCAACGTCAGATGCCAATTTGTCCAGCAGGGGTTTCTGGATGGTTTGTATCGCCTGGAGGGCGGCTTTATACTCAGGATTGTCCTCCAAACTTCCCAGCAGTCGCCTGAAGCGCGATCGGATGACATCCAGCGCATCCTTTTCTGTCCTCACGGCAGGCACATATATAAAGTCGACATGTTGCGAGATGAATTCGCAGATGCTCCTGGCGTTCTCCTGGTATTTCTTGAAGGCGCGACCCTGCTTCAAAAATACTATCTCTGTCTCAGCGGTGGGGCCAATTTGAATTTCTACCGGCAACTGGCCATTAATGTTGCTGCCGATCAAAGCCAAAAACTGCTGATTCTCAGCTTCAGACAGCTCAAAATCGAGCCTGAATCTAGTTTTTTGACTGCCTCGTTCTGCCCGTTGAAGCTGGACGGGAAAGTCGCGCTCCCAGTCGTACCCTGTCATAGTGCGTCGCGTAGTCGGTCCGGAGCGAAACGATCGGATTACCCTAGTACCGGACGAAGCCGAATAAATGCGGATCGATTCAATTGCGTGGCTTAGCGCCTTGAGGATATTCGACTTCCCTTCGTTATTCCGACCAAGAAGAGTTGTCGTGTCACCGATTGAGATTTTCTCTGCGTCGATAATGCTGCGAAAGCGAGATACAGAAAATGTCGTCAGTCGCATAGCGCCCCCTCCTGCCAAGGTGGCAGCAGTTGCTACTATTGGAGAGTGCTGCGTCAAGTCGTGGACCGTCACTTCCTCACTCCTATCCGGGGGAGAGGCGCGCGCTGGCCGCATACAATAGCGCCAATGGCATCGCAGCAATCCACCATCGACTACCTCCTCGAACAGCTCGCCGGCGCCGGCTCTGTCTCCGCGCGGAAAATGTTCGGCGAGTACGGGGTCTACTGCGACGGCAAGATCGTTGCGCTGGTCTGTGACGACCAGTTCTTTTTGAAGCCGACGCCGGAGGGGCGGGCGTTTCTTGGCGAGGCGGTGGATGAGCAGCCGGCTTACAGCGGCGCCAGGCCGAGCTTTCGGATTGCCGGGGAGCGGTGGGACGATGCGGAGTGGATGGTTGAGCTGGTGCGGGTGACCGTGGCGGCGTTGCCGATGCCGAACCCTAAGGGGAAGAAGAAGGGTTGATCGCTGTGAGCCAGCTGCGGCTGGCGCTCAGGCCGTCGACCCTGGCTCGATCGGCACCCTCCCCGTGACGGGGAGGGATGGGGTGGGGTGTGCGGCATACTGGTGGCCAGCGGTCAGGCACAGAGCCCGCTTCGCCCCCCACCCAAGCTGCGCCAGGTCGCGTTGCTCCCGGGCTGCGCTACCCTCCCCGCGAGGGGGAGGGTGACCGACTGAGAGCTCGCAGGATGAAAGGCTCCTAATGCGCGCCGTCCCAATCCCGTGCCGCGTGCGCATCCACCTTGATCGGCACGGTCAGCCGCACCGCTGGTTCCGACGCGTTCTCCATCGTCTTGACGATCACAGGGATCACGCCGTCTTCCTTACCTTCGTCCACCTCGAAGATCAGTTCGTCGTGCACCTGCAGCAGCATCTGCGCGTCCGAACCGGCGGCCTTCAGTGCTGGTTCCATGCGGATCATGGCGCGGCGGATGATGTCGGCAGCGGAGCCCTGGATCGGGGCGTTGATCGAGGCACGTTCGACAAAACTGCGCTCGGCCGGGTGCGAGCTGTTGGCGTTGGGGAAGTTCACCTTGCGGCCGAAGATGGTCTCGACATAGCCATCGGCTTTCACCTTGCGGCGCTGCTCGGCCATGTAATCCTGGATGCCGGGGAAGCGGGCGAAATAGGTCTTGATGTACTCGCCGGCCTCCGAGCGCTCGATGCCGAGCTGATTGGCGAGGCCGAAGGCCGAGATGCCGTAGATGATGCCGAAATTGATCGCCTTGGCGCGGCGCCGGACTTCCGAGGGCATGCCCTCGACCGGTACGCCGAACATTTCCGACGCCGTCATGGCGTGAATGTCGAGCCCTTCCTCGAACGCATCCTTCAGCGCCTGGATATCGGCGATATGGGCGAGGACGCGGAGTTCAATCTGCGAATAGTCGGCACTGATCAGGGTCTTGCCTGCCGGCGCGACGAAGGCGGTGCGGATCTTCCGGCCATCCTCGGTACGCACCGGGATGTTCTGCAGGTTCGGATCGTTTGAGCTCAGTCGCCCGGTCAGCACCGAGTGCTGCGAATAGGTGGTGTGGACCCGGCCGGTGCGCGGGTTGATGTAGGTCGGTAGTGCATCGGTATAGGTGCCCATGAGCTTGGTCAGCTGGCGCCAGTCGACAATGGTCCGGGCGATGCCGACACCCTGCGTCGCCAGTTCCTCGAGCACATCGGCGCCGGTCGACCAGGCGCCGGTCTTGGTCTTGGTGCCACCGGGCAGGCCCATGCGGTCGAACAGGATTTCGCCCAGTTGCTTGGGCGAGCCGAGGTTGAAGTTCCCACCGGCCAGCTCATAGGCCTCCGCTTCCAGCGCCGCGGCGCGTTGCGCGAAATCCCCGCTGAGGCGGCTCAAAATCTGCCGGTCGACGGTGATGCCGCGGCCTTCCATGCGCGCCAGTACCGGCGCCAGCGGCCGCTCGATGGTCTCGTAGAGCGTGGTCATGTTCTCGGCCACCAGCCGCGGCTTCAGCACCTTCCACAGCCGGAAGGTCAGGTCGGCATCTTCGGCGGCATACTTCGCCGCGTCGGCGATCGAGACCTGGGCAAAGGTCTTCTGCGTCTTGCCTGAGCCGAGCAGTTCCTTGATCGACATGCCGGCGAGGCCCAGCCAGTGATCGGATAGCTCGCCCATGGTGTTGAACTGCGGGCCATCGAGCGAATAGCTCAGCAGCAGGTTGTCGTCGAACGAGCGCACCTCGATGCCGTAGCGGGCGAGAATGCCGAGGTCGTATTTGACGTTGTGGAAGATTTTGAGGATCGAGCGATCGGCGAACAGCGGCTTCAGCTGTTCTAGCGCGGCACGCAAATCCATCTGCCCTTCGGCCATGCCGCCGCCGAGCAGGTCGCCATGCCCTTCGGTGTGGCCGAGCGGCAAATAGGCGCCATTGCCCGGCGCGGTCGAGAACGAGATGCCGACGAGGTCGGCGGTCTGGTTGTCGAGCCCGGTGGTTTCGGTGTCGGTGGCGACGATGCCCTCGGCATAGGCGGCGTCGATCCAGCGCTGCAGGTGCGCGGCGTCGCGGATGATCTCGTATTTCGAATGGTCGAGCGGGATCGCCTTGATCTTTTCGTGCTCGAGCTTGGCATGCAGCACCGGGGCGGAATCGGCCCGGCCCTCGGCCGATTGCCGCGCCGCGCGCGCCTCGGCCCGGGCATTGTTGTCAAAACCCACTGGCTCGGCCGGTTTCGCCGCCAGTTCCGGGTCGGCCGGCCAGGCCTCGGGGTCGGCATCGAGCAAGGTGCCGAGGCGCTTCGAAATGGCGAAGAATTCCATGGCCTTGAGGAACGGGAACAGCTTGGCAGGTTCCACCGGCTGGCGCACCAGGTCCTCGAGCGGCAGCTCTACCGGCGTCTCGCGGTTGAGCGTCACCAGGCGCTTCGAAATGCGGGCCAGCTCCGCATTGGTCTCGAGCGCCTCGCGGCGCTTCGGCTGCTTGATCTCGGCAGTGCGGCTGAGCAGCGTTTCGACATCGCCAAAGGTGTTGATCAGCTCGGCCGCCGTCTTCACCCCGATGCCGGGCACGCCCGGCACGTTGTCGACGGCGTCACCGCACAACGCCTGCACCTCGATCACCTTGTCCGGCCCGACGCCGAACTTGGCGAACACTTCGTCCGAGCCGATCCAGCGCAGCGGCGGCTGGCCGGGGCGCGGAATGGTGTCGAGCAGCCGCACCGAGCCATCCGGCTCCACCAGCTGCATCAGGTCCTTGTCGGACGAAACGATCGTCACCTTGCCGCCGGCGTCCTTCGCCAATGCGGTATAGGTGGCGATGATGTCGTCGGCCTCGTAGCCTTCCATCTCGATCGAGGGCAGGCCGTAGGCCCGGGTCGCGGCACGGGTCAGCGGGAACTGCGGCACCAGCTCTTCCGGCGCTGGCGGCCGGTGCTGTTTGTATTCGGCATAGATCTCGTCGCGAAACGTCTTCGACGAATAGTCGAAGATCACCGCCATGTGGGTCGGCGCATCGTCGCCCGAGAGATCCTCTCCGAGCTTCCAGATCATGTTGCAGAACCCGATCACGCTGCCCACCGGCAGCTTGTCGCTCTTGCGCGTAAGCTGCGGCAGGGCATGGAAGGCCCGGAAGATGAAGCCTGAGCCGTCGACGAGAACGAGATGCATGAAACGATTCCGGATGGTCGGGGCCGGACCTTAACCGAGAAGCCGCCGGGGATGAACCCTGACGAAGGCTGACACGGCTGGTGGTGCACCCCGATTGTAATCGCCCTGACGCGCACCATGTGTATGCCGGGGTGAGGCATGAGGGGGAACCGCGATGCGGGCAGCTGTGTACAGGTCGTTCGGTGGGCCGGAAGTGGTGCGGGTCGAGGACCTGCCCAAGCCGGTGCCGGGACCGGGCGAAGTGCTGATCCGCGTCCATGCTTCGACCGTCAGTGTCGGCGACTATCGGATGCGCACCCGCGACCTGCCCAAGGGGCTCGGGTTCTTCGGGCCACTGGTCATCGGCATCTTCGCGCCGCGCAACAAAATCCTCGGCATGGATTTCGCCGGCACCATCGAGGCGGTGGGCGAGGGGGTGACCCGCTTCAAGCCCGGCGACGATGTGGTCGGCCTCACCGGCATGAAGTTCGGCGGCCATGCTGAATACATCACGCTCAAAGAAACCGAGGCGATCGTGCTGAAGCCGGAGGGCTGGAGCTTTGCCGACACCGTGGCGCTGGTGTTCGGCGGCCACACCGTTGCCGAGTGCATCCGGCAATGCCCGATCAAAGCCGGTGACGAAGTGCTGGTGAATGGCGCCTCCGGTGCTGTCGGCACCTCCGCGGTGCAGGTGGCCAAACACTTCGGCGCCGTGGTCACGGCAGTGACCAGTGCCGGCAATGCCGAGCTGGTGCGGGGGCTCGGGGCTGACCGCGTCATCGACTACAAGGCCGAGGATTTCACCGCGAACGGCAGGCAGTACGACGTGATCTTCGAGTGCGTCGGCAACGCCCCGTTCGAGCGGGTGGAGCGCTCGCTGAAGCCAGGCGGGACCCTGCTGCTGGTGATCGTCGATTTGAAGGGCATGCTGGGCGCCGGCAAAAACAGCCGGCGGAGCGGCAAGCGGGTCATCCCGATCAATTTCAAACCCAAGCCCGAGGATGTCGCCTTCGAAATCGAGCTCGCGAGGGCAGGCGCCCTGCGGCCGGTCATCGACCGGATTTACCAGCTCGATCAGGTGGTTGAGGCGCACCGCCATGTCGATACGGGCCGCAAGCGCGGCAGTGTCGTGCTGCAGCTCGCCGGCTGAATGCGACGCTTCGCAGATCGTGGCGATCCCGAGTCCGTCAAGCCATTGCCCGATTTGAGTCGCTTTCGGGACAGACTTTCCACAAGCTTGTTAAGCACTGTAAACGCCATGAACGGGGCACTCGACGAGCTTTCGCGCCATTCGGCGCGTCGGCGACGGGCAACAACTCAGCAACTTCTGGTCCGGGTCGGTGCGCCGGCCATGGCGGTGCTTGGCATTGGTGCCATCGGCGCCGTGCTCATTGGCTTGCAGTGCGGCGGGCTCGACCAGTGCTTTGCCGGCAAGGCGCCGACAGCCGCCGCCAGCGTCGCGCCCGCCACGCCGCTGCCGGCTCCGGCCGAGGCCTCGCTCGGCCCGGCGGCCACGCCACCGGCCGAAGCGGCCACTCCGGTTCCAGCCACCTCGGTAGTGGCGATCCGCAAGGCGCCCGAGGTGCCGGAAGGCGTACAGCGGGCGCAGCGCGTCGACCAGATGATCGGCAACACCTTCGTGGCGCTGGCCTCCGATGATGAGGGCTGGCTGCGTGGTGCCGTCGCCAACGCCGCCAACGATCCTGAAACCTATGCAGAAGGCGATGGCGCCGGGCCGCCGGCAGCACCGGACGAGACCGCAGTCGAGGCCGTTGATGCCATTGCCGGCGACACCGGCAATGCGCTCGAGCGCCCGACGCCGCTCGACGTCACCGCCTTTGTCGAAGCCCCCTCCGAGACCGCCGCCAGCGTCAAGGCGGACGCCGAGAGGAAACTCGCGGCGGTGGCGAAGTCGGCGCCCGAACCGGTCGCCGAAGCCGAGCCCGAACCGGCGGCGGAAGCACCTGCCGTGCCGAAGCCCGAACCGAAAGCGGAGACAGCCGCCTCCAGCGACACCCGCACCGTTGTGGGAGCCGGCGTCAATGTCCGCTCCGGCCCGGGCAAGTCGAACGGCCGGGCCTTCGGGCTGGCCGGCGGTGAGAAGGTCACGGTGGGCGAAAACCGGCGCGGCTGGCTGAAGATCACCGACGACCAGGGTCGCAGCGGCTGGGTGTACAAGGACTATCTGAACTAGGCGCACGCGTCGTCTCGATCAGGCGCGACGGCACAACTCGGAGTTGTTGGCGGAACCATAGCCATCGCCGGGGCCTCGTGTTCCCTCGCCCCTGAGGGGAGAGGGCAAGCGTAGCTTGTGAGCGTCAGCGAGTTGGCGAAGCTCGGGTGAGGGGGTACGCCTCTCAGCTTGCTGGCTCTTTCAGCGGGTGGCACCGCTTCACCCCTCATCCGGCCTTCTGCCACCTTCTCCCCTGCAGCGGAGAAGGGATAAGCGGCTGGTGTTCTGCTTCCGCCGAGCCGCTTGCCCGCCTTACCGCACCGTGCTCTAACCACCACCTTCGCGAACCCACGGAGATCGCAATGCCCCGAGTCATGTTCATCGAGAAAGGAGCCCTCCCCGAACTTGAGAACGTGACGCGCAATGCGAACACTGAACCTTGGGATTCTGGCGCATGTCGACGCCGGTAAAACCTCTCTGACCGAACGGCTGCTTTATGCAGCCGGTGTCATCGACCGCCTCGGGAGCGTCGATGGCGGCAATACCCAGACCGATACCCTGGCGCTGGAGCGCCAGCGCGGCATCACCATCAAGGCGGCCGTGGTGTCGTTCGTTGCCCATGGCACGACGATCAACCTGATCGATACCCCCGGCCACCCCGATTTCATCGCCGAGGTGGAGCGGGTACTGAACGTGCTCGATGGCGCCGTGCTGGTGGTCTCGGCGGTCGAAGGCGTGCAGGGCCAGACCCGCGTGCTGATGCGGGCGCTGCAGCGGCTCAAGCTCCCGACGCTGCTCTTCATCAATAAGCTCGACCGCGCCGGCGCCGACCCCGACCGCGTATTGGCAAGCATCCGCCGGCGGCTGGCGCCCGATATCGTGGTGATGGGCGAGGGGCAGGGGCTCGGCACCGCCGCTGCGGCGTTTGCCCCGTTCGGCCCTGCTGAGCAGGGCTTCCGGAACAACCTCGCCGAACAGCTTGCCGAGCACGACGAGGCGGTGCTTGCCGCCTATGTCGGAAACCGGGCGCTGCCCTATGAGCACCTGCGCGGCGCACTGGCCGCGCAAAGCCGCGCCGGCCGGGTGCATCCGGTGTTCATGGGTTCGGCGATCTCGGGCGCCGGGGTAGAGGCGCTGCTGGCGGGCATCGCCGAACTGCTGCCGGCCATCTCGGCCGATACCACAGCGCCGCCCTCGGGCACCGTATTCAAGGTCGAAAGGGGGCCGGCCGGCGAAAAGCTCGCCTATGTCAGGATGTTCGCGGGCAGCCTCCACAACCGCCAGCGGCTGCAACTGCGTGGCGAAGACATGAAGATTACCGGCGTCGAAGTGTTCGAGCGCGGTGCGGTGCTGCGGCGCGACCAGGTGGTAGCCGGCCAGATCGCCCGGCTGCGTGGCCTCGATGTGCGGATCGGCGACCACATCGGCACGCCGCCGCGGGCGGGGTCCCAGCATTTCGCCCCGCCGACCCTCGAAACGCTGGTGGCGCCGGTCCACGCTGCCGATCGCCGGGCCCTGTGGGCGGCGCTCGGGCAACTGGCCGAACAGGACCCCCTGATCAATCTGAGGAAGGACGACATCCGCGAGGAGACGTTCATCTCGCTCTATGGCGAGGTACAGAAAGAGGTGATCGAGGCGACGCTCCTGGCCGATTACGGTCTCGCGATGGCGTTCCGCGAAACCACCATGATCTGCGTCGAGCGCCCGCTCGGCCCCGGGGCAGCGGTGGAGCTGATCTTCAAGCCGCCCAACCCGTTCCTCGCCACGGTGGGTATTCGCGTGGAGCCGGGGCCGATCGGCTCGGGCCTCGATATCCGGCTCGAGGCGATGTTCGGCACGATGCCGGTGGCCTTCTATGAGACCATAGCAGCGGCGATCGGCGACACCCTGCGGCAGGGCCTGATGGGCTGGCAGGTGACCGACGCGGTCGTCAGCATCACCGACGCCGCCCATAAGGCGCCGATGAGTACGGCGGGCGATTTTCGCAACCTGACGCCGCTGGTGCTGATGGAGGCGTTGCGGCTCGCCGGCACGGCGGTGTGCGAGCCGATCCACCACTTCCACGTCGATGTGCCGACCGACGCCCTGGCGGCGACTTTGTCGGTGCTGGCTCGGCTCGCTGCCCTGCCGGGCCAGCCGGTGCTGGAGGGGGCGAGTTACCTGGTCGAAGGCGAGATTGCCGCGGCGCGGGTGCACGAGCTGCAGCAGGTGCTGCCGGGGCTCACCCGCGGCGAGGGCGCGCTCGAAAGCAGTTTCGCCGGCTACCGCCCCGTCGCCGGCCCGCCGCCCAGCCGCCGGCGTTCCGACAACAACCCGCTGAACCGCAAGGCTTACCTGCTGCATGTGCTGCGGCGGGTTCCCTCAGGCATCGGCGAGGGCTCATGACCCGGGCCGGCCATCGACCGCCTTTGCCCTAAATTGCCGCCGCGCGCTTCACCTCGCGGCGGCACTTGCCGGATATGCCACGCGACGACCTCGCCATCGTCCTCCGTACCGGGCCCCGGGGATGCTTCAAGGAGCAGACCATGGCCCGGTCCATCCCATCGATCCTGTTGTTTACCGCGACGCTGCTGGTCGCCGGCGCCATCATTGCCGCCGGCGGCGTATTCACCGTCGAGCGTCTCGCCGATGCCGTCGCCGCCGCGCCGGTGAAGAGCAAGCTGCGCCCGAGCTATGTGGCTGCCTTGCCCCCGACGGAGGCCACCGATCTCGACATCGCGAGGTTCGTGCCGGTCGAACCCGTTGCTGCCGCCGCGGAGGCACCGACGGAGCCGCCGCGCCTGACGCATGAAGTGGCGGTGGACTCGCTCTGGGTACGCGCCGCGCCGAACAAGCGCAGCGCCAGGCTCCTGGCGCTCTCGCGCGGAGCGCAACTGGCGATCACCCGCAGCGAGGGCAATTGGCTGCTGGTCAGCGGCCCCAATGGCGGGCGCGGCTGGGTCTATTCCCGCTATCTGCGACCGCTGGCGCGCTAGCGATCAGGTTCCCCCTCGAGCAACTCCGTCACCTGCTCATCGCCGAGCTGGCCGAATTGCCGGTAGTGAAGGCTGACAGCGAGGAACGGTTCGGGCGTCCTGAGGCAGACCAGCACATCCGCCTCCTGCGCCAGTTGCTCGATGACGTCGGCCGGCGCCACCGGCACGGCGAGGACGATCCTGCCGACATCGTCGAAACGCAGCGCCCGGATGGCGGCACGCGCCGTGTTGCCGGTGGCAACGCCATCGTCAACCACGACGCAGGTGCGTCCGGCCACGGCTATCGGCGACCGTCCGCCGCGCCACAGCAGGCGTCGCCGTTCGATTTCGGCCAGTTGCCGCTCCTGCTCGGCTTCGAGGTAACCCGGCGGTGTGCCGGTAAGGCCGAGCACGGCCTCGCTGACTACCAGCTGCGGATGCACCCCTTCCGCCACCGCGCCGATGCCGTACTCCTCGTGCCCCGGCGCGCCGATCTTGCGCACCAGCAGGATGTCGAGCTCGGCTCCGAGCGCCGTCGCCACCTCCCGCGCCACCGGCACGCCGCCGCGCGGCAGCGCCAGGATCAGCGGATTGTCGAGGTGAAGCGTACCGAGTTCTCGCGCCAGCGCTCGCCCGGCCTCGTGACGGTCAGTGAAACTGGGTTCGATGCCGTGCTGAGTGAACATGCCTGCACCCGGATGAACGACGGCGATCCGGGTTCAACGCTGGTCAGCCGCAGTGGTTTCACCGACGGGCAAAAGTAAAAGGGCCGGTCACCCGGCCCTTCATTGTTCGATACTTGCTGCCGTCAGGCGGCGCTTTCGTCCGGCGACAGCACGTACTTCCAGATCGCCGCACCGATTGCCGCGCCGATCAGCGGCGCCACGATGAACAGCCAGACCTGGCCCAGCGCGCCGTTCTGCGCGAAGATCGCCGCGGCGATCGAGCGGGCCGGGTTGACCGAGGTGTTGGACACCGGGATCGAGATCAGGTGGATCAGCGTCAGGCTGAGCCCGATGGCGATCGGCGCGAAGCCGGCCGGGACCGCCTTGGCAGTGGAGCCGAGGATGACGATCAGGAAGAACGCCGTCAGCACCACTTCGGCCACCAGCACGGCGGTGAGCCCGTAACCGCCCGGCGACAGCGTGTCATAGCCGTTCGAGGCAAAACCGCCCGGCGTGTAGCCGGCCACCCCGGAGGCGATGATGAACAGCACCGCCGCGCCGGCGATGCCGCCGATCAGCTGCGCCACCCAGTAGGGCACCAGATCCTTGTAGGCAAAGCGACCGGCAATCGCGAGGCCCAGCGATACTGCCGGGTTGAAGTGCCCACCCGAAATGCCGCCCACGGCATAGGCCATGGTGAGCACCGTGAGGCCGAATGCCAGCGATACGCCGACAAAACCGATGCCGACATCGGGCACGCCTGCGGCAAGAATTGCGCTGCCGCACCCGCCGAATACCAGCCAGAATGTGCCGAATGCTTCGGCCGATAGTCTTTTGAACATAACCAAACCCTCTCAGGAGCCGTTCCCACGCCTCACTGTTAGGCGCACTTGTTGCGCCGGTGAATCGCCCGGCCCGAGTTTTGCACCACTGTTGTGATCGGCCGGAGCGAAAAGCCTAGTCTGTGCAGGGACCTGCGCATCATTTGGACGTTACCTCGGGTCAAGCTTCGAGCCCGAAAACGTTTGCGCGAACTTTAGCACGGCTACAAATCAGGACAGGCGGGTTCAGCTTTTCCAAAGCTCGGCAGAGGAATTTCCTATTTGGCTCAAAATAGAACTAATGGATGACTATCGTTATCACCGTAGATGGTACGCAAATTACACTGCCGGTTTAGGTAACGACCCGGTTACTGTGCATTGTCAGGCTTCTGTCAGTCGTGCTCTAATACTTATGTGGACGCGATTCGAGGGTACGGGGATGAGCCCCGTTACCTACTGGTGCCGGTAGAGACCGGCAACAGCTTTGGCCTGCAACCTCAGGTGGCAAAGTGGACAGACTTGCGGACTCGGTACCTTACCGGCCCTACCTAAATAGGGACCGGTTGATTTATTTGACGCACCCGGAAGCACGGATATCCAAGGGACTGTGCGACGAGTTCATCGCGCAGGGTTTCCAGGTGTCCATGGTTCCGGACGTATTGGCCCTTACCCGGCTGATGGCGCTCCGACGGCCCGATCTCGTGTTGATGCCGCTTTGCGGCGAGGAACGCGACATGGGGGAAGCGCTCGAAGCGCTGACCGCCATCCGCGGCCAGCACCTGGGCATCCACACCTTCCTTCTGGCGCCGCCCGATGTACGGGCCGAGATGGTGGTGGCTGCCATGAAGCACGGCGCCAGCTCGGTGTTTTCCCCGCCCTATGCGCCGGTCGAACTGGCAGTGGCCGCGCAGGAGATCTTCCGCGGCGACATCCATGTCGAGCAATCCAAGGATGGTCCGTCGACCGTGACGGTGAAGGGCTTCGGCACGCTCACCTACCGCGAGCGGCAGATCCTGCAATATGTCGTCGATGGGCGCACCAACAAGGAGATCGCCGTCGATCTCGGCCTGTCCTACCGCACGGTAGAGGTGCATCGTCGGCACATCATGGAAAAGATCGGCGCCCGCAACACCGCCGAACTGGTCCGGCTCGCCATCGAAAGCTGAGCGAGTATCTCAAATGCTCCCCGCAGGACGCGGGGAGTGCCCGCAGCGCCTCCCCCCGCGCTGCCCGGCTCCACCGGGTCATTCTCCGCCTCGAAGCGGCACCTTTCGTTCGCGATGGCTCCCGGACGACAGTGCGGCTTTGGCGGGAATGACGCCGGTGGTTCCGCTTTCTACGGCCCGGCAATCCGGAGCGTTTGCCGCTGGGTTGCACAATTTGGTCCACTCACCGGGTCCCCCTGAGTTCTCTAACCAGGTGCGACAGCGGTGGGACGGGGGGAGGTCGTGTACCTCCACGGCATTGACGCAGAGGTAGGCCATGCGGCTGGATTGCCTCGCCGGGCGATCGTTCAGGGCGTCCGCGAAGACCCTAGCTGCTCAACTGCCCCGTCACATCGTCCGGTGCCTCGATCACGCGCTGCCACTTCACCGACTTGATCTCCCATGCGGGATCGATTGCCTTGAGATCCTTGAGCAGACCGGGCAGGTGCCCCGCACCGTAGGTGATGTAGATCAACTGGTGCGTATCCTTGGCGATGCGGTCGGCCAGCGCCCGGTTGCGATAGTCGAGGATCACCGGATCCAGAGGTGATGGCGCATCAGGCCGGCCGAGCGTCCAGGTGAGGAAGCCCCGACAGGCATAGCCGGCGATCCGCTTCTGCTCGGTCGTGCCGCCGTTGAGCAGGCTGATGAACGATGACAAACCCTCCGACGAATTCGTCGTTGCCGTGGCATCGGCCTTGGCCGGCTGCGCGCGCGCCGCGAACCCGGGGTCGGCAGCAGCGAGCCGCTGATACTCGCGCATCATGTCGGCAGTGGTGACATCAGCGGCAACATGCCGATCCGGGCGTGCCGCCATATCGCCGGCAAGCATCTGGAAATAGTCGAGCTGGAACTTCAGCCCGCACACATCCGACAGCATCTTGTAGTTGGCCGACAGGTCGCCGCCGCCGGCCAGCGTGTCGGCGAACCACTTGTCGCCCTCCGGTGAGCCCTGCACGCCCTCGTAGTAGATCACGTAGCCCTCGGTCAGTGCCTTCTCGAGGTCATAGACCACGCCCTTGTAGAACGGCTCGGAGCCGACATGCATCATGCCCTGGAACACCACGGTCTGCTTGCCGTTCGAGAGTGTCGCCTGCGGCACGGTGAGCGGCCTGAGGCTGGTGAGGATCGCCGCGTAGTAGATCGGGATGGCCAGCGCGATGCCGAGCACGAACAACGTGCCGAGCCCGGCCTTTACATAACTGGCGAGAAACGACTGCCGCCGCTGGCCGGCAAACATCAACCGCACCAGCCAGGCAATCACGAGGCCGAGCACCAGCGCGACGGCCACCAGCCCGGCAACGATCAGCCAGCTGACCTCGAGCAGCACCGGCAGCCCGAGCAGGAACCCGCCGAGCAGCAGGAACCACACGATGGCCGAGAGGCGCAGTTTCCATCGCGTTCCGAACGGAACCGCAGCCGTGGTGGTATCTGCCATTGGGTTGCCCGTTGTTGCCCGAGCCGAGACTATGCCACCTCGGTGCCAACCTGCCAGCAGAAATCCGAAAGCAGACTCAGGGGATTGACGGGTGAGGACCGGTCAGCGCAGGCCGGCTTCTTCGAGCAGGCCGAGGCGCTTGGCGTCGTAATAGTAGCCGCGGGAGTAGTAGCGCACCGCGCCGTCCGAATTGTAGCCGGCGGTGATGTAGGCGCCGCGCAGGTACTTGACCGCGTATTTGAGGTTGGTCTCGGCATCGAGCAGGCCGGAGGCACTGCCGCCATAGCCCATCGAACGCGCCGTATCGTGCCGGATCTGCATCAGTCCATAATAGGGGCCGTTGCGCGCGCCCGGGTTGAAGCCGCTTTCGCGCTGCACCACCCGGCGCACCAGCGACTCCGGCACCTCGTAGACACTGGCATATTTGGAGATCAGCCCGTCGACACCGGACGACGACGTGCGGGCCGGTGCCTCGGCAAACGCCAGCGGCGCGAAGGCCTCGCCCTCGCTCTCGGGACGCACCTGGGGCGTGGGCGCTATGGCCGCGACGGCTTTCGGCGAAGCCGGCTTGAAGCCCGGCAACCCCGCCATCGAACAGCCAGCCACCAGCCCGGCAAAAACGGGCACGGCAAGCGTGAGGCGCGCAACGCGCAAGAGAGCAGGGGCCCTGAACATAGCGCCTCTCTTAACAGAAGCTTTTGCGCTGGGGAACCCGGGGCGATTTTGGGATCTCTGGGGCGACGGCAATAGTCGACAGGCCGATGCGGAAAGAACTCCCCCACCCTGTCCCTCCCCCTTGCGGGGAGGGAAGGGGGTACTCATCCCGCGCTGGCCTATCGATGGTTGCCTGCCTAGCCGATCACCGACTCCGCGAGCGGTGCCGGGCGCTGCACCGGCGTGGTGATCTCCACGGCGCGCCGCTCCCGGCTCGCCGTTTCGAACGCCTCCATTACTTCGAGCACATGCAGCGCCAGGTCGCCCGAGGCGCGGTGCGGCCGGCCCTCGAGAATGGCATGCGCCATGTCCGCAACTCCGAGGGAGCGATAGTTGGCATCGGCATAGGGCAGGGCGTAGGGCATCACGGTCCAGTCCTTCTCGCCCGCGGCGCGCGTCTTCACTTCGCCGCCGAACATGTTCGGATCGGGCACCAGCAAGCTCTGTTTGGTGCCATAGAGTTCGAATGGCAGGTGCGCATGGCCCGGCACGTCAAAGCTCAGCGTCACCTGGATGATAGCGCCGGAGTGAAACTGCAGCAGCCCCGCCACGTGGGTCGACACCTTCACCGGCATCAACTGGCCCTTCTTGGGTTCCGAGTAGATCGGCCGCTCCTGCTGCGGCGTGGCGCTCATGGCCTGGACGCTTTTGACCGGGCCGAGCAGGTTGACCAGGTCGGTGATGTAGTAAGGGCCCATGTCGAGCACCGGCCCGCCGCCGATATCGTAGTAGAACGCCGGATCGGGGTGCCAGCGCTCGTGTCCCGGGCAGGCGAAGAACGCCGTACCGCCGACGATGTCGCCTACCGCGCCGCCATCGAGCAGCGCCCGCGCCTCCTGGTGGGCGCCACCGAGGAAGGTGTCCGGCGCCGACCCGACCCGCAACCCAGCCTTCGCCGCCGCCGCGGCGAGGGTCTTGCCCTCGGCATAGGTGATGCCGAACGGCTTCTCGCCGTAGACATGCTTGCCTGCCGCGATGGCGCGCAGGCCGACCTCCACATGCGCCCGCGGGATGGTGAGGTTAACGATGATCTCGACCCTGGGGTCGGCGAGCAGCGCCTCGACCGAAACAGCGGTGAGGCCAAACTCGGCAGCCTTCTTTTCCGCTACCTCCGGCTTCATGTCGGCGATGGCGATCACCTCCAGCACCGGGAAATCCCGCATCGCCTTGAGGTATTGGCTCGAGATATTGCCGCACCCGATAATGCCCACGCCAACGCGACGCTTGCCGTCCATAGTCAGTCTCTCCATCCCTGTCGGTAAGTCGGCTGATCCGCCCGGTCGAGCGCGCCGCTCCAATCTTGAGAACCAGCATCGCCGCAATTGGCGCCGATTGCCAGAGGCAATGAGGTACGTAACGCAAGGTTTCTCACCGCCGCCCGATCCTGCTATGAGCGGCGCGATGCTCAACCCCGTCCCCACCAGTTTCGATTATCGCCCGCCGACCGAGCCCTGGCTCACCGTGGTGCATGCCGACGACGATATCGTCGTGCTCGACAAGCCTTCGGGCCTGCTCTCGGTCGCCGGCAAGGACCCGGCGCTGGCCGATTGCCTCGAGGCCCGGGTCAAAGGGCGCTGGCCGACCGCGGCGATGGCGCACCGGCTCGACAAGGATACCTCGGGCGTCCTGGTGATGTGCCTCAATAAGCCCGCGCTCGGTCATGTCGGCCAGGAATTCGAACAGCGCCGCGCCAAAAAGTCATATGTGGCAAGGGTCTGGGGCGATGTCGAAGCCGACGAGGGGCGCGTCGACCTGCCGCTCGCCACCGATTGGGAAAACAAGCCGCGCCAGCGCGTCGACTACGAACGCGGGCGGCCGAGCGTCACCGACTGGCGCGTCGAGGCGCGCGAAGGCGGCATCACCCGGGTCCGGCTTTATCCGCTCACCGGCCGCACCCACCAGCTCCGCGTGCATATGCTCGAGCTCGGCCACCCGATCCTCGGCGACCCGTTCTATTCCACCGGCGAAGCCTTCGCCGCCGCCGACCGGTTGCAGCTGCATGCCGAGGAACTGGGCTTCAACCACCCCCGGGGGCACTGGGTGAATTTCCGCGTTCCGGCGCCGTTCTGAGCCGGCGTCACCGGTCGGGCCGTCACGAAATCGTCATTGGAGTGCCGGATTGAGGCCCGAAACGGGCCATTTCCGCCTCTTAGCGTCGCCAGCGTCTCAACCCGAGCTCGGAGAGAACGATGAGCGAGATCAAGGACCGGCAGGATGCCGTTTCCGATATCGACCCGATCGTCGCCGCCCTGGCAGACGACACGCAATCCGTTGCGGCGGTGGAGGGTCTAGGCGAAGCGGCCCAACCGCTCGACGCCCAAGTGGAGCCGGAGGTCGCCGGACTGGAGCAGCCAGCCCTTTTCGACGGCACGGACAGCGACGCGGCTGAACCGATCCGTGCCTCCGGCTACGACGTCGCCGAGCCCCTCGCGACGCCGCCTGACGAGTTTGCCTACGCGGCAACTACAGCGGCTGAGCCGGCACGGGACGCCGACGCCGATCTTGGCGACGAAGCCCCGGCTGAACTTATCGCCTCAGGCGATATCGCCCACGCCATCGCAGCGGCTCTCCTCGACGAGGCGCCCGAAGCGGTCGCCGAGCCGCTCGCCGCTACCGCGTTTGAGCACATGCCCGCCGCCTACGCCGATACCGTCGTCGAACTCGATGGCGGGACGGACAGCGCCGACGATGATACGCCGCTGCTCGATGTCGATCTCGAAGACGGTATCGCTTCGGTCTTTGCCGCGCTCCACGCGGCGCGAGACAGCGCCCCGGTCGAACCGCTCGGCGATCTCGAGGCCGCCGACGGCGTCACCTTCCGCCTGCTCGGCGAACTCGATCGCCTCTGGCACCGCGCCGCCTGAGTTTCCCACCGGTCGGCTCGACCCGAGCCGACCGTCTTGCGCTCGTCGCACCAATCGCCTATTGCCTAGTCCCGCTGCACCCGTAGCTCAGCTGGATAGAGCGCTGCCCTCCGAAGGCAGAGGTCATGAGTTCGAATCTCGTCGGGTGCGCCAAAACCTCCCACATCGCGCTACTTCAAACTGACAAACGCCAGCCCGTTATTGGCGTTCATCGGTACCACCAGCTGGTTGGCGCCCGGGTCGTAGCACATCGAGGCGGCGCTCGGGATGTTCTCGGCGATCAGTGACGCGGTGCCGTCGGGTGTCAGTTTGGTGATGCCGCCGTTCATCACGCTGCTGATGTACTTGGTGCCATCGGGCAGGATGACGATGCCGTCATTGCCCGGCTGTGCCGCCTTCTCGGTCTTCAAGAGCTTGGCGTCGGCGGCGGCGAAGGTCAGCACCTCGTCGTTGCCGATATTGACCACCACCACGTTGCCATCGCCGTCGAAGGCGATGCCGTTGGGTTGGTTGAGCGGGGCGCCCTGGATCCACACCGAAGCCTGGCCGTCGGGCGTCACCTTCCAGATCTGCCAGCTGTCGGGCTGGGGTTCCTTGCCGCCGACGCCGGTGTTGCTGGCGTAGATGGTGCCGTCGGGCGCCACCTCGATATCGTTGATCCATGGCGATCCTTCGATCACCGCTTCGCCTGAGGGCTCGCCGGTCTTCATGCTGAATTTGCGGATCACCGCTTTGCTCGGCGTCGTTTTGGTCGGATCTGCCGGGTCGGCCGTGCCGCCGTCGCGATCGGCCAGATACAGCACGCCGCCCTCGATATCGCTCCCGAACGGCTCGTTGAGGATCAGCGGCGGCTGCAGCGCCGCGCGCTGCGGCGGGTTCTGCACGCCGATCCAGCGCGCCGTGTTCACCGAACCATCATGGTTGATCAGCGCCACGAAGGCGTTGTTTTCCTGCACCGCCTGGCTGACGCCGCGGGCCGGCGCCACGATCAGGTCGCGCTCAGCATCATAGGAGCAGCTCTCGGTGGCATAGATGGCGCCGAACACCTTCACATTGTCCGACATCGGCGCGAAGGCGCCGTCGGCCGCCGGGTTGACCGGCAGGCCCAGCGGGTTGCCGACGAAGTAGGGGCCGGGGGTCGGCGCTTGCTGCGCCGAGACGGGACCAGCGGCGACCCCGGCAACGAGGACCAGGCTTACGATCGAGACGGACTTCATCGACTTCCTCCACTTGTGTCACAGACAAAGGACGTGGAGGGGCGCCGATGCGTCAGGCGTCTCTCCGTATGGTCTCCGCGCGCTCCCTGCCGGTTGCGCCGGCAAAGGTCGCGGTGATGATCTCGAGCGTCTGCCGGTAGTGCCGGATCAGCAGCTCCACGGCGCTCTTCGTGTCACCCGCCAGCGCCGCATCGGCGATCAGCCGGTGCTCGTCGGGGCGCGCTTCGAACGGCGCCGGATTGGCGCTCTCGGTGATGAACCGGTACGAGTCCACCCGATCGCGAATCTCCTGGCAGTAGCGCAGCAGCAGCGACGAGCCGCAGGCGGAGATCAGCACCTGATGGAACTGCTTGTGCCGTTCGTCCCAGGCTGGGTTGAGCTGCTGGCGCGCCGCGTCCGAGTATCTCGGCGTTCGCGATAGCCAGTGCAGCGCCAGGACCAGTTCCTCCTCCCATTCGACGGTGCGGTTCTGGATGCTCTCGGTCAGCGCCCGTTCCTCGAGCCAGCACCTGGTCTTGATCAATTCCTCCAGCATCTCTGCTGTGAACGCCGTCACGAAAAAGCCTCGTCGTTCCTCGCGCTTGACCAGCCCTTCCGACACCAGCCCGATCAGCGCTTCGCGGATCGGGATATGCGATGTCTCGTAGCGGTCGGCGAGGTCGTCAATATTCACCTTGGTGCCCGGCCGAAGCTTGCCCGTGAGGATGTCGCTGCGGAGCGCGGCCCGGATCCGGGTGGCGGAAACGATCGCACTGTCCGGAACGCGATCGCTGTTCTTTGGCAGAGTTGACACTGTTGGTCCCTTGCAGAGGCGTCCGGACCGTCCAATAACTCCAAAAATCAGGAAAAATCAGAGCCTAACTATTGTGATGCGGTTGCCGCGGCGTCGCAGGGCGGAAACTCGCCCTCCGGCCCCGCGCCGTCCTTGAGGGCGGCGACCAGTTTGCTGCCGTCGGCGGCTTCGGTGAGATCGAGCGTGCCGCGCACCACCTCGTCGTGGCCGCTCTCGCAGGCGATCTTCACCTGCCACGCTTTGTCGCCGCTCTCCGTAATGCCGGTATAGGGGCACACATTGCCTTCGAAGCGTACGTCGTCGGCACTGATCAGCACCTTGTCGCCGCTGCTGTCACCGGTGCCGGCATGCGCCGCGCAACCGGCCGGCGTGCCATAGCTGCCGGCAAGCGGCAGGCTGGCCGCCAGCACGGCGCCAGGGAGAACGACGAGGACCGCCGCGAGAGTCAGCCTGAGTTTCATTGCGTCATTCCTCTTCAGGTGCCCGATCAGCGGTCGTCTTCGCCCATCATGTCGCCGCCGATGCGGGAGTCGAACGCTTCCGCCACCACGAGCTTGCCGTCCTCGACCTTGAGGCCGAGTTGCGGCAGTTTCCGCACTGCCGGTCCATGTGCCACTTCGCCGTTCTTGGTGGGGTCGAACTGCGAGCCATGGCAGTCGCAGGCCAGCAGCTTGTTCTTCAGCGTATCGCCGAGCGGGCAGCCGGCATGGGTGCAGATGATGGTGTAGCCCAGGACGCCCTCGGCTGACTTCGCCGCGGTTTCGGTCGGTAGGGTCGCGGGGTCATAGCGCAGCAGCAGGATGGTGTTTTCGTACTCGGCATTGCGCACCACGCCATCGGGCGACATCGCCACTGCTTCGAATGGCTTGCTGTCGAGCTTGATGCTGTCGGGTGTCAGCGGTGTGGTGCCGGCCGGGGAGACGAGGAAATCGCCAACCTGCGGCGGCATCGCGTCGGGCGCCGCGGCGGCAAGCGCCGTCCCGCCCAGCCCGGCAAAGGCGCCGGCTGCCGCGAGGCCGCCCAATACGCTCCGCCGGCTGACCCTGGTGCATTGGCAGCCGCACTGAGTCTCAATCGTCGGATCGGCCTTAGCGCCTTGTTTCATCAGCTGTTCTCCTCAAGTGCCGGCCACGGCGAGCCGGCAGCGCGGCCGATATCACCGCACCCTCATTGTGTTTGAATATAGAAAGCAGGCGTCAGTGCTTGTTCCTATATTTTGAATTGGCTTTTGTAGGTCGCGTACATTCTGGCGACCAAACGCCGCATTGCGATAACGTCGCAGCGCTTCTGATCCCCCATCGGATCGCAAGCCGAATTTCAAATGCGAGTTTTCGAAATCAAAGGGATGAGGAAGATGGCACGCTTGCGCTTAGGCGTCGGCCTCCTGGCCTTGGCAGTGACGATGGCGTCATTGGCCTCGGCGGCAGAGGTAACCAACGATCGGCTGGTGGCCGCCGACAAAGAGTCCGGCAACTGGCTGATGGTCCACCGGACTTATGACGCCCACCGCTACAGCCCGCTGGACGGCATCAACAAGGAGAACGTCGACAAGCTGTCGCTCGCCTTCGTCACCCAGTTCGACCAGGCCTCGGCCGGTGGCCGCTATGCCAGCGCCCGCAACGAGGGCACGCCTTTGGTCGAGGACGGCTTCATGTACGTCCAGGCCGGCTGGAGCCGGGTCTACAAGGTCGACGTCCGCGATGGCCGCTTCGGCAAGATCCTCTGGAAGGTCGATCCCGAAGTCGACAAGCAGTGGATCTCCGACGCCACCTGCTGCGGCGCCGAGAACCGCGGCATTGCGCTGTGGAAGAATGACGTTATCGCCCTGACCCTCGATGGCCGGGTGATGTCGATCAACAAGGATACCGGCGAACTCAACTGGGAAACCCAGCAGGCCGACAAGGCGCGCGCCGAGAGCTTCACGGTTGCCCCGCTGGTCATCGGCGATGTGGCGCTGTACGGCCCGGCCGGCGGCGAATACGGCATCCGCGGCTGGATCGAGGCGATCGACCTCAATACCGGCAAGCCGAAGTGGCGCACCTATACCATTCCGGCGCCGGGCGAGCCGGGCAACGAAACCTGGAAGCGCGAAGGCACCTGGGAAACCGGCGGCGGCTCGATCTGGGCGACCGGCAGCTATGATCCCGCGCTCGGCCTGACCTACTGGGGCACCGGCAATCCGGCGCCGCAGATCGACGCCGAGTATCGTCCCGGCGACAACCTCTATGCCTCGAGCCTCGTGGCGCTCGATACCGAAACCGGCGCCATCAAGTGGCACTTCCAGTTCACCCCCAACGACCCCTATGACTATGACGAGATCGGCGAGACCCAGCTGATCGACAACGGCGGCAGCAACCTCGCCTTCCGCGCGGCGCGCAACGGCTTCGGCTACTCGTTCGATCGCTCGAACGGCGCCCTGCAGCATGCCACCCAGTATGTCGACGACGTGAACTGGACCACCGGCATCGACCAGAAGACCGGCCTGCCGCTGAGCTACGATCCGGCGGCCGACCTGCAGAAATACGTTGCCGGTACTGTCGGTTCGCGTGACGACCTGCCGGGCATCTATTGCCCGACCCTGGGCGGTGGCAAGAACTGGCAGCCGGCCTCGTACAGCGCCAAGACCAAGCTGGTCTACCTGACCTCCAACGAAGGCTGCTCGGCCTATGTTCCGACCGAGGCACCGAACCCGACCATCACCGGCGGCGACTACAACGTGGTGACGGCGCAGAAGGAATGGAACGGCCGTCTGCCGGCGCCCGAAGGTACTGAACTGCCGGCTGAACAGTCTGGTTCGGTGGTAGCAATCGACCCGGTCACCGGCAAGATTGCCGCCAAGATCAAGCTGCTGGCTCGTGGTAACGGTATGCTGGCAACCGGTGGCGGCCTGGTGTTCGGCTCCGACCGTGCCGGCTGGATCTACGCCTATGACGACGAGACGCTGAAAGAGCTCTGGAAGTTCAACGTCGGCACCTCGCTCGGCTCTCCGCCGATGGCCTACGCCGTCGATGGCAAGCAGTACATTGCGGTCCTTGCCGGTGCTGCTCCCAGCACCGTGCAGATCAACGCCGATCCGTCGTTGAAGTACTTCGTTCCCCAGGACTCGATGTACGTCTTCGCCGTGAACTGATCTCTCCCCAGGGCGTGGGCGGCGCGTACGCCACCCACGCCCACATATCCCCGGCACGGCGGCGCAAGCTGCCGTGCCACAGCTGTTCTTCGCCCGCACGACGGTACCATGATCAATCTCGTGAGATTCCTGCCGGCCTTGTTGCTGCTCGGTTTTGCCGTCCCGTCCCTGGGGGCGCCACTGCCGCCCGAATTCCGCACGCTCGCCATCGGCGAAACCGCCGCCGCGCTGCCCACCGAGGGCTATGAAGCCTTCGCCTGCGGCTCGAACGGCGGCCCGCCGCTCAAACACATCACCGGCTGGACCGACTATGCGCAGTGTGCTCCCGACGAGCGCGGGCTCCACGAAGTCTATGTCGAGTTCGGCCGCCGCGGCGGCAAGCTGGCCGAGCGCTTCCACGACCAGTATGGCGAGGAACTGTGGCTGCAGCGCTTTGTCGGCACCCGGCTCGCCAATTTCCCGGTCGTGCTGTCGCTGCTGTTCGACGATGCCGGTGTAGTGCGCGGCTTCCGCGCCGTCACCGATGACCGCGCCGGCATCGAGGACCGCGGCCGTGCCTACCTGTTCCGGCTGCCGGTGTTTCAGCGCTACGGCTCTCGCGACTGGGCCTGCAGCGATCTGCCCAAAGCCCCCGGCGAAACCGGCGTCGGCGAGATGTTTATCAAGGAGGTTTGCAGCAAGGATGTCGAAGGGCGACACATCCGGGTGGAGACCCACTATTTCCGCAAGCCCGGCCAGACTGGCCTCGATATCCAGGGCATGTTCGAGCCGGGCCAGTACGAATCCTCGACCCGCTGGGAAGCGTTCGACGCGACGCTCGACGTTGGCAAGGCCGCGCCATGAGGCAGGCCCCTGGCATCGCCTTTGCCGTGGCGCTCGCGACACTTGCACCGGCTATGGCGCGGTCGGCTGATCCAGCCGCTTTCCTTGCCGGCGAGGTGACTGCCTGTTCGGGCTGCGCGCTTGCGGGTGCCGACCTGAGCGATCGGAGCCTGACCGGAGTGGACCTGTCGGGCGCCGACCTGAGCGGTGCCTTCTTCTTTCAGTCCGACCTGAGTGACGCCAATCTCAACGGGGCTAACCTCGAGGCGGCCGATTTCACCGCTGCCAAGCTATCCAATGCCGACCTCGACGACACGCGGCTCGACAACACCGTGTTCTTCCGTTCGGTCCTCAGCGGCGCGACGCTTGCCGGCGCCACCGGCGAAAGCGTGAACTTCCGCCGCGCCATCCTCACCAACGCCCGTCTCGATGGCGCCAGCCTCCGCTTCGCGCAGTTCGAGGACGCCCGCTTCGGGGGAGTGAAGGCAACCAACGCCGATTTCTCCGGCGCCAGCTTCCGCCAGTTGAACATGCAGCGGGTGGATTTCACCGGCAGCACCATCGAGGGCGCCGACTTTACCGCCAGCAACCTCGAGGCGGCGGTCCTGCGCGGCGCTGACCTTACTCGCTCTGACCTGTTCGGCGCCCGGCTGATCGCCGCCGACCTGACCAACGCCAACCTGTCAGGCACCCGCCTCGTCTCGGCCAACCTCCGCGATGCCATCACCGACGGCACCACCTGGGACAATGCGCTGCTGCCGGACGGGAGTTATCACCGGCCCTAGCGCACCCAGGAGCGAGGGCGAGCCTGGTGCTGCGGCCGCTACATCTCGCGATGCTGCCGGCGGAAGGCGGTCGGAGTCATCTGGCAGTGGTGTTTGAACCAGCGTGAGAAGTAGTAGATGTCCGAAAAGCCAAGGGCCTCGGCGACCTGCTTGATGCTGTCCGACGTGCTCAGCAGCATCGCCTGGGTCAGGGCAAAGCGGCATCGCTGCCAATAGGCCTTTGGCGAGAGCCCGTAGCTCAAGCGAAAACGGCGATTGCATTGGCTCACACTGAGCGCCACGTCACGCGCCAGCATTGCCGCGTCGAACCGGTCGCCGGCCTGTCGCCTGATCTGTTCGCGCAGCTGTCGCATCTGCAGGTCGTGGTGCCTGTCCTCGGTGGGCACGCGACCGAACGCCGTGAGATAGCCCATGATGATCGCCAGCGCGCCGCTGGCCGCGGCGCCGCGCTGCAGCACATCGCCAGTCCACTGCTGCTGGATCAAGCTGAGCCGAGCGTGAATTTCAGGCATGTCGTCGGGGGCGAAGCTGATCGGCAGCAGTGATTGCTCGTGCAGGGCCGTGCCGTCTGCCTCATCGAGGCGGGCGTGCAGGTTGCGCATCGTCCATGCCTCCCCGCTGCGCTTTTCCCAGCGACAGTGCCGATATGCCGGCACCACCAGCACGTTGTCTGGCGTGCTTTCGTAGCGTTCCCGCCCGATATGCAGGATGCCGCGGCCCTCAACGGTGTGAATCAGGTGCAGGTCGCTGCTCCATTGCGGCGCATCGGTGAACCGTTCCTCGGCGGCATGGGTACTGAGGGGGACGGACAGCAGTCGGAAGGTCCACGCGGCGTCATCGGCGAGCATCATGCGCGAAAAGTACAAATCCGTGCGTTCGGCGTCCATGGCCATCGCAGCGTTGTCGGGCGAGGATCAGGTCTCGCACAACAAGGGAGCGGCAGATGCACGCGACGGCACGGGACTGGGATGAGTTTGGCGCGCGATGGGCCGGGCCGCGCAACTTCCGCATGGCGCCCGGACTGGCGGAGTTCGACTACCGCTTCCCCTCGGTTGATCGGGTGATCGACGAGATGCGGAACGACGACGCGGTCTCCTACAAGGCGGGGCTGAAATCGACGAAACTCGATCTCGCCCTGAAGTCGGTCGAGGCGTTTCGCGCTACGCCGATCGAACAAGTCATGGAGCAGCCCTTCGCCCTGGCGCATTTTGATCTCGCCCGCTTCGACGCCCCTGGCCGGTTTCTCGACGGCTTTGGCGACAAGGTGCTGCGACCGTGGGAGGCGATGCTGACCAGTGCCGGCTACACCTGGGAGCGCTGCTACCCCATCGTCTTCATCAGCGGTCGCGGCAGCGCCACCAACTACCACATGGATTTTTCGCACGTGCTGGCCTGGCAGATCTACGGCACCAAACGCTTCTGCGGCCTGATCGACCCCAACCGCTGGGCCGACCATGCGACGCGCGTCAATTACAAACCGGGCGCACTGGAAAAGCCGGTCGACCTGCGCGAGGAAGATAGCCTCTGCTACGATATGCGGCCGGGCGACAAGCTGTGGAACGTGCTGCTGACGCCGCACTGGGTCGAGGCTGGTGACGAGCCGGCAATGAGCATCAACATCTCGCATGGCGGGTTGCGGCGGCACGGCGAACTGTCGCCGAACGAAGCCGAACTGGAGCGCTTCCGCGCCGAACATCCTGACACAGCTCCGGCCAAGCTCGAACGCGCCTACCGTTAGGTCAGCGTGCCGGCGCCGCCGCCGTGGTGTTGCGAATGACGAGATAGGTGTCGAGCGTCACGCGGGCATCGCCCACGGCGCGTGAGCCGAGCATGTCGAGCAGCAGCGACATGGCTGCCCGGCCGGTCTCGTCCGAGCGGTTGGAGACCGTGGTCAGTGACGGGTAGGTTGCGGCGCCCAGCACGTCGTCGCAGCCGACGATGGAGAAATCCGTGGGCACGCTGACGCCGCGATCGGCCAGGCCGGTCATGATCCCCTGCGCGGTGAGATCATCGAAGGCGATTGCCGCAGTGGCGCCGGTGGCGAGGATATCCGGCACCACGGCGCGGCCGCTCTCGTAGCTCGGCACGCGGGCTGCGACGATGCTGACTTCGAGCCGATGCTGCTTGGCGCCCAGCCGCACCGCGGCGCGCCGCTGCTGGTTCGACCAGGAACTGGCCGGACCGCTGACATAGACGATGTGCCTGTGGCCCAGCTCGGCAAGGTGGGCGATGGCCTCGCGCACCCCGATGGCGCTGTCGATCAGCACCCGCGGAATGCCCGGCACGTCGCGGTTCACCAGCACCAGCGGCCGCTTCAGGGCATGGGCGCGGATCCGCTCGTCAGTAAGGCGCGACGCACACAGCACCAGTCCCTCGACCTGGCTGAGGAAGCGGTCGACCAGCTTGTCCTCCTGGCGCCAGCTCTCATCGGAATTGCCGAGGAAGACACAGAAATCCGAGCGGTCGGCTTCCATCTGCGCGGCGCGGATCAGCGGCGGGAAGAACGGGTTGGCGACATCCGGCACCACCAGCGCCACATTGCCGTAGCGCCCGGTGCTCAGCGCCCGCGCCGTGTGATTGGGCACATAGCCGATGCTGCTGGCGATCTCGAGGATGCGTGCCACGGTGTCTTCGCCCAGCATGCCGGGCTGGGTGAAGGCGCGCGACACCGTCGACTTCGAGACTCCCGCCTTCCTTGCCACATCCATCATGGTGGGCAGGTCCTTGCGGCCCTTGCCTGTGGTCATGCCGTTGCCCTTGCGCGGTGTGGCCCTGTTGGGCTCGCCATGATCGCTCCCACAGTTGAACGTCGCTTGGCAATATCCTCACGCGCCCAACCCGAGTTGTTCGACAGGGGATTGACGTGCAACCGGTTGCATTCGATAGTCAACCGAAATCGTGGTTCGAACGCGGTCGGTCGCGGGGAGTGGTTGCTCTATGAGTTCGAGTGTCGTGCCGGAGGCCGAAGCCCGCGAGCGGCTGGTCGACAAGCTGAAGGTCAAGAGCTTTGCCAGTCGGCAGAAGCTGGGGCGCGTCGCTGCCGGCGAGATCGCCGCAGAGCTGCGCGCCCGGCTCGCCCGGCAGGCAGCGGTGCGCATGGTCTTCGCCTCGGCCCCCAGCCAGAGCGACGTGATCGATGCGCTGGCGGCCGAGCCCGGCATCGACTGGCACCGGGTCACCGCCTTCCACATGGATGAGTATATCGGGCTCGCGCCCGACGCGCCGGAGCGGTTCGGCAGCTGGCTGTCGCGCTACATCTTCGACCGCCTGCCATTCGCCGCCGTTCACCCGATCCTCCCTGGCGACGATCCCGAATCGACGGCGCGCGACTATGCTGCGCTGCTCGCCGCGGCGCCGATCGATATCGTGCAGCTCGGTATCGGGGTAAACGGCCACATCGCCTTCAACGATCCGCCGGTGGCCGATTTCAACGATCCGCTGGATGTGAAAGTGGTGGAGCTCGATGAGGTCTGCCGGCAGCAGCAGGTGGATGACGATTGTTTCGCCACCCTGGCTGACGTGCCTTTGCGCGCCATTACACTCACCGTGCCGCGCCTGCTGCGGGCCGATCGGCTGTTCTGCATGGTGCCGGGGGAGCGGAAGCGCAACGCGGTACGCGCGACGCTCGAAGGGCCGCTGAGCACCGACTGCCCGGCTTCGATCCTCCGCACCCATCCCGATTGCACGCTTTACCTCGATAGCGAGTCAGATCCCCATGCCTGAAGCCATCGACGCCGACGCGCTCTGCCGCGGCTATTACGACGACGTCACTGCGCTGATGCGGCGCATCCTCACCGAGGAGCGTGACGCCACCGAGCGCGCCGCCGAGCGGGTCGCCGAGCAGATCGCCGCCGACCGCCTGGTCTACGCCTACGGGCCGGGTGGCCACTCCAATCTCGCCTCGCAGGAGATCTTCTTCCGCGCCGGTGGCCTGATGCATGTCAGCGCCATCCTCGATGAAGGCACCTTGCTTTCGGGTGGATCGCTGCGGTCCATGGCGATCGAGCGCACTCCCGGCTACGGCAAGATCGTCATCGCCGACCAGCGGCTCGGCGAGGGCGACCTGCTGATCCTCGTCAACGCCTACGGCATCAACGCCGCGCTGATCGATGCGGCGCTCGAGGCCAAACGGCGCGGCGTGTTCCTGATCGGCGTCAACTCGCACGAGCATGCCAACAATTCCGCGCCGACCCACCCGGCGCGGCATCCGACCAGGCACAATCTGCACGAACTGGTGGATATCGCCATCGACTGCAAGGTGCCGATCGGCGACGCCATCGTTCAGGTGCCGGGCATGGGCGAGAAGATTGGTGCCATCTCGACTTTCGCCAATGCTTTCGCGCTCAACAACCTGGTGATCCGCACCGTCGCCAAGCTGGTCGAACGCGGCATCGAGCCGCCGGTCTGGCGCAGCGGTAACGCTCCCGGCGGCGACGAGGCCAATGCCAAGTTCATCGCTCGCTTTGCCGAGCGGGTGCGCTGGCTATGAGCGAACGCCTGGTCGGGCGCGATCCTGAGACCGGCAAGGGTATTGCCGTCGCCTTCGACGGCGGCCGCATCACCGCCATCGAGACCACCGACTATGCCGGATCGCTCTATCTCGCGCCTGGCCTCGTCGACCTGCAGGTCAACGGCTATGCGCAGCACGACCTGAACGATGGCACGGTCACCCCCGAGCGGGTATTGGCGCTGACCGAGCTGATGCTGGCGCTCGGCACCACGACGTACCTGCCGACCCTGGTGACGGCGAGCGAAGCCAACATCACCGCCGGGCTGGTCGCCATCCGCGAGGCACGCGCGCGTTACCCGGTGGTCGAGCGCGCCGTGCCGTTCGTGCACGTCGAAGGGCCGTTCATTGCCATCCATGACGGACCGCGCGGCGCCCATCCTGCCGCCCATGTCCGCGATGCCGACATCGCCGAGTTCGAGCGCTGGCAGGCGGCGAGCGGCGATCTCGTCGGCCTCCTCACCCTGTCGCCGCACTCCGATGCCGCCATCGCGCTGGTCCGCCACGCGGCCGGGCAGGGCGTGCATGTTGCCATCGGCCATACCGATGCGACGCCCGAGCAGATCCATGCTGCTGCGGCCGCAGGCGCGACGCTCTCCACTCATCTGGGCAATGGCGCCTCGGCCGTGCTGCCGCGCCACCCCAACGTCATCTGGGCACAACTGGCCGATGACCGGTTGACCGCCACGCTGATCGGCGACAGCCATCACCTGCCCGCCGATACGCTGAAGGTGATGTTGCGCGCCAAGGGGCTGGATAAGGCGTTGCTGGTTTCTGACGTGGTGTCGCCCGGCGGATTGCCGCCCGGCATCTATCATCAGACCATCGGCGGCCGGGTCGAGTTGCAGGCCAATGGCCGGCTGGGCCCGCCCGGCACGCCCTACCTCGCCGGCGCCGCACTGCCGCTCGCCGACGACGTGGCCCGCACCATCGGCATGACCGGGCTGGGCCTCTCCGAAGTCTTGGGCCTCGCGACCCGCAATTCCGGTCGCTACGCCGGTGGCCGTGGCTTGCTGGAGTTGGGCGCTTCGGCAGATCTGATTCAGTTCGAATGGACGCCGGGCGCCGAACGCCTCGTCATCGCTGCAACGTTTCTGGCGGGGGAGCGGGTTTGGGCGCGCTGAAGGCCGGAGTCGCAGTCGTCGATATCACGCCGCCACCAGGGCTGCTGCTGGCCGGGTTCGCGGCGCGCACCGAGCCGGCGACCGGTGTGCACGATCCGCTGACCGTACGGGCCGTAATGGTCGGTGATACCGCAATCGTCGTCGCCGATGTCATCGGCATTCACGAGGCGATGAGTATGCGCATCCGCGAACGCTGTCCGCTGCCGGCGGCCAATGTCATCGTTGCGGCGACGCACACGCATGGCGCGCCGGTGTCGATGCAAGACCGGCTCAGCGCCGAGGCCGATCCCGCATTTCTGCGAGCGCTCGAGGATGGCTGCGTTACCGCACTGACCGAAGCGGCGGCCAATGCTGTTCCGGCCACGCTGAGCGTCGGACTCGGTGCCGATCCCGACGTGGCGCGCAATCGCCGGCACGCCAATGGTCCGCTCGATCGGGCGCTGCCGGTGCTGCGCCTGCGCGATGCGGCAGGCCGGCTTATTGCGGTGATCGTTTCCTATGCCTGCCACCCCACCGTGCTCGGCGCCGACAACCGGCTGATGACCGCGGATTTCCCGCATTTCGTTCGCGCCGGGATCGAGGCCGCGCACCCTGGTACGGTGGCGGTGTTCCTCAATGGCTGCACTGGCGACGCCAATATCGGGCACACGGCGCAGGCCTCGGTGACCTTGAACCCCAACGCCAACCGCACCTTCGACAATGCCGAACGGCTCGGCCGGCGCATCGCCGAGGCTGCACTGGCGGCGCCGGAGCAGCCATTGGCTGACGTGGCGACCGCCGCCGAACAATGGGTCGAACTCGTGCTGGAGCGTCGCGAACGCGACCTGCCGGCGCTCGCCGCCGCCTGGGAAGCCGAAGCCCGCACCGCCGAGCCGGTGCGCGCCACCGTGCTGCACCACTGGGCCAACTGGGCGCGGCGCTATGCCGATCGCCCCGCCGGGACCTGGGTCGGCCGGGTCAGCCGCCTCGATTGGGGTGGTCTGCCGATCGTGGCGCTGCCCGGCGAGATCTTTGCCGAGACCGGATTGGCGGTCCGCGCCGCCTGCTCCGGGCGGCCGGCACTCGTCGTGTCCTATGCCGACGGCACGCCCGGCTACATTCCGCCCGCCAGCGAGTTCGCTTCCGGCGGCTACGAAGTCGATGAGGCGCATCGCTTCATCGGGATGCCCGGCGGCTTTGCCGCCGGTTCTGCCGAGCGCCTGGCCGATGCGGCCAAAGGGTTGCTCGGACTACCAAAACCGGCTGCAACGCCTGCGCAATGAGGGATTTGAACGCCGTCGGGTGGCCACTGCCGCTTGACACGCAACCGGTTGCAGTCAAGACTTCACCATGTGCTGGATCGTTCGTTAAACAGGGATGACAACGATGATGAAAATGCTTTCTCGGCCTCAGCTTTCCGCCTTCTCGACGCTCTCGCGACAGCTGCTGCTGGCCTCCGTGGCCGGCCTCGGGCTGGCCGCTAGCACCGTCTCCGCTCAGGAGATCCGGGTGTGGAGCGGCTATCCGGAACTGGCGCCGTTCTATCAGCATGTCGCCGAGGGGATGGCGGCCGAGTACCCGGACCTCAAGGTCACGGTGGAGGCCATCGCGCTGCGCGAGCACGAAAAACGCGTGGCGCTCGGCGTCACCTCGGGCGAGGCCGCCGAAGTGATCGAGCTGGCGACCACCATCGCGGCCCGCTATCTCGAGGGCGGCCTGCTCAACACCCCGCCGGCGGAGGTGACCGCCTTCGTCAAGGACCCCGCCAACTTCGGCGAGTTCTTCGTCAACTCCGCCAGCTATGACGGCACGGTCTACGGCATGCCGCTGTTCCGCGGCCAGAGTGCGCTCTACTACAATACCGATATGTTTGCCGCGGCCGGCCTCACCGAACCGCCCAAGACCATGGCCGATTTCGATGCCTATGCCGAAAAGCTGACGCAGCGCGATGCTAGCGGTGCACCCACTGTCACCGGCTGGAGCATGCGGCTCTCGGGTGGTGGTTCGGGCATTGCCGAAAAGTTCGCCATCAACATGTGGCAGCACGGCGGTGAGCTGATCGCCCCGGCCGGCGAGGGGCTGTGGAAGTCGAACTTCGCTTCCGAAGCCGGCACTGCCACGATGAAGCAGTACCTGCACAACTTGTTCGACACCAAGACCGTGACGGTCGAGTCACCGGCCGACGCCGATGCGTTCGAGCGCGGCCAGACCGCCATGTTCATCCGCGAGTCCTGGGTGATCGGCGATATCGCCGCCAAGGCGCCAGACCTGAAATACGCCACCGCCACGCTGCCGCGCGGCTCGATCGTCAGCCCCGGCCAGCTCTACGTCAAAGCCGGCGCCGACAAGGAAGCCGCCGCCTGGGCCTTCGTGATGGCGACGCAGAAGCCGGAAAACCTGCTCTGGCTGCTTGACAATGTCGGCTGGCTGCCGAACCGCTCGGGTCTCGACTTCTCGGCCGTCCTTGCCGCCAAGCCGGGCTTTGAAGCCTACGTCAACTACCCCCAGAGCTACGAGTTCTTCACCGTGCCGGCCATCGGCCCGATCGATGAGATTCAGACCCGCGCCGCGGCCTTCCTGGTCGAGGCTTTCGCCAAGCCGGAACTGGCCACCGACGATGCGGCGCTCAAGGCTTTCCTCGAGAATGCCGACAAGGAGATCAACGCCATCCTCGATCGCGAAGGGCTGCTCGGCCAGTAAGCTGGCCCGATTGATTTCGCCTCCGGGGCACGTCCCGGAGGCACCAACTGCTTCGCGGGGGAGACCAATGACATGCTGAAGCGACGACGCCTGCTCTTCTCGCTCCTCGCTATCCTGCCCGTCATTGCCATCTTCGCCTTCGTCCGCGTCTATCCGATCAGCGAAATTCTTCGGCTGAGTCTCCACAAGTGGGACATTCTGTCGAAGAAGAAACCGTTCATCGGTCTCAAGAATTTCCAGGAATTGCTGGGCGACCGGCTGTTCCACGAGGCGTTGTTCAATACTTCGATCATCGCCTTCGGTGTGCTGCTGATCACCATCCCGCTGTCGCTGGTGATCGCGGCGCTGATCTTCCACCGCACCCGCTCGCGCTTCGCCGCCTTCTACGAAACCGCGGTGTTCATCCCGCACGTGGTGTCGCTGGTGCCCGCCGCCATGGCGTGGAAATGGATCTTCGATGCGCGGCTCGGGCCCCTCAACGCCTTTCTCTCGATGTTCGGGGTCAAGCCGATGTCCTGGCTGTTCGATCCGGTGCTGTCGATCATCTGCGTCATCGTGCTCTGCTCCTGGCAGGCGCTCGGCTTTGCCGTGCTGATCTACCTCGTCGGCTTCAAGAGCCTGCCGGTCTCGGTCTATGAGGCGGCCAAGCTCGATGGCGCTTCCGGCCGGCAATCGTTCTGGCACCTGTCGGTGCCGATGCTGAAGCCGATCACCCTCTATGTCTCGGTGGTGACCCTGGTGTCGGCCTTCAACGTCTATGCGCAGGTCTATGTGCTGGCCTCCGACGCGCAGGGCGCCCCCGGGCGGCAGGTGCGGGTGCTGGTGCTCGATATGCTGGAGAACAGCTTCCGCAACTATCGCGTCGGCTACGCCGCGTCCGAGGCGGTGGTGCTGCTCGCCATCGTGCTGCTGTTGACCTTCGTCCAGTTCAGCCTGCTGCGCGACCGGAGGGCTCCGCGATGAGTGCGAAAACCAACATCGAGGCGCACGCCAGGGAAGTCGGCGACCGCACCGTCAAGGCGCGCGTCACCAATTTCGGCATCGATCTGTTCCTCGGCCTGTTCGGTCTGTTGATGATCCTGCCGCTGGTGCTGCTGGTCGCCAATGCCTTCAAGACGCCGCAGGAAATGCTGAGCTGGCCGCCAACCGTCATCCCGGCGCAGCCGACGCTCAGCAATATCGAGGCCGTGCTGGCCGACACGCCTTTGCTGCGCTGGATCTTCAACAGCTTCAGCTTCGCCCTGATGTCGGCGGCGGCGATCCTTATCACCTCGACCATTGCCGGCTACATCCTCGCCAAATTCCCGTCGCGGGCGATGAGTGTGCTGTTCGCCATCATCCTCGCCACGGCCATCGTGCCGTTCGAGGTCTACATGATCCCGCTCTACTTCCAGGCGCAGAGCCTGGGCATCCTCAACTCGGTGTGGGGCCTGCTGCTCGGCTACCTGGTGATGAGCTTCGGCATCTTCCTGATCCGCCAGAACGTCATCCACTCGATCCCCGACGAGCTGCTCGAGGCGGCCCGCATCGATGGGGCCGGCGAGATCTGGATCTTCATCCGCATCGTGGTGCCGCTGTTGCGCGGCGCGCTCGGGGCGCTGTTCGTTCTCGCCTTCTTCCAGGCCTGGACCGCCTTTGCCTGGCCGCTGATCGTCGCCACCACCAAGGACAGCTACACCATCGAAGTCGGCCTCGCGCTGTTCCAGACCGGCTTTACCGTCGACCTGGGGCGGCTCAGCGCTGCCTCGGCCATCGTCCTCGTGCCATCGGTGGCGCTGTTCGTGTTCTTGCGGCGCAACTTCGTCGCCGGTGTCGCCAGCACGGGGCTCAAGGAATGACCGGTTTCTTCGCCGCGGCCCGCCAGCGCTATCTTGCCTCCAATGCCGAAACGCTGCGCTGGATGCTGGCGCGACCGCCACTGCAGGGGGCCTTCGTCAACACCAAGCTGAACCCGCTGACCCTGGTCGATTACAGCGCCGCCGATGGCTGGCGTGGCCCCGACCATATCTACGGCTGGATCCAGGGCCGCGGCCTCGAGGCGATCGTCACCCACGCTGCCGCCTTCGAACGCGAGGATCCGGCGCTGAGCACGGCGCTCGACGCCGCGGGCCGCCGGCTCTACGCCGCGCTCGATCCGCTGCGCGCCGCCGATGGCCATGTCTATTTCTGCTACGACCGCGACATGCGCCCGATCCGTTTCGAGAGCGACCTGTTCGTGCCGCAAACGCAGCCGGCCGATATCTACAGCTTCTCGGACACCTTTGCTGCCAAGGGCCTGGTGGCCGCCGCAGCACGCTATGCACCCGCCGACCTGCCTCGCCAGCTCGAGGCGCTGGCGAGGGTGATTGCGGCGATCGAGGACGACCGCTTCCAGATCGACGAGAAAGTGCCGCTGTCGCACGCCATGCGCGATGCGGAGCCCGCCGATTTCGGCCCGCGCATGATCATGCTCAGCGCCGGCGCCCTCCTGACCCGCATCGGCCGGCGCGACCTCACCGGCTTCGCCGACCGCTTCATCGGCCACGTCATCGACAACTATTTCGATCCGGCCAGCGGGCTGCTGCGCAATGTGCCGGGCGAGGATCGCTGCAATGTCGGGCATGGCATCGAGTTCGTCGGCTTCGCCCTCGACTATCTCGAGGGGGATGTGGACCCTGAACTAATGCGGGTGCTGGAGACCATTCTCGTCTCCTCCTTCGACAAGGGCTTCGTCGGCCCCGGCGTGCGGCTGGTGGTATCGGCCGAGAGCGGCGCGCCGATCAGTCCCTATTGCCCGTGGTGGGCGCTGCCCGAGACCATCCGCAGCGCCGCGCTCTGTCACGAGCGCTCGCACAGCACTGAGAGCCTTCGCGTCTGGCAGAAGGCCGACGAGGTGTTCTTCCGCGACTATTGGCGCGCCGGCACCGGCATCGCCTACCAGTGCCTTACCGATGACGGGCCGATCGACTACGTACCGGCCACCCCCGACCTCGATCCCGGCTATCACACTGGGCTCAGTCTGCTGGCCGCCATCGACGCGGTCGGTCGCCGGAGCTAGAGCGCTTGCAGCGCTTCTTGGGCCGGAGCCACTAGAAAGCTTGGGGTACGCAACAACTTAGCGCGCACGCGCCCACCGGCGATGACGCTAGTGCGAGCAGGCTAAAGTCGAAGGAGGCTCACATGCAGCGTAGGGGTATCGCAGTGATCGGCGCCGGCATGGGCATGAAGCCGCATGCGCTGAGCCTGCTCGATCTGGCCGACCGGGCCGAGGTGATCGGCGTGTTCAGTCGCTCGGCCGAACGACGCCAAGCCACTCATGCGGCCTATGGCTTTCCCGTTACCGACGACCTCGTCGCCTTGATCGGCGATCCGCGGGTAGAAGTCGTGCTGGTGCTCACTCCGCCATCGGCGCATCTCGAAGTCGTCAGGCTGGCGGCAGCAGCGGGCAAAGCCATTCTGCTCGAAAAGCCTATCGAGCACAGTCCCGCCCGCTCCCGCGAAACCGTGGAGGTTGCCCGTGCCGCCGGCGTCCGGCTCGGCATCGTGCTGCAGAATCGTACCCGACCCAATGCCGGCGAGCTCAGGCGCCGCATCGTTGCGGGAGAGCTGGGCGAACTGGTGACGGCCTCGGCCTCGATCCGCTGGTGGCGGACCCAATCCTACTATGACGAGCCGGGCCGCGGCACGCTGGCGCGCGACGGCGGTGGCGTATTGCTGACCCAGGCCATCCACGCGCTCGACCTGTTCCTGAGCCTCACTGGCCCGGTCGCCGAGGTCAGCGCCATGGTGGGCACATCGCGGACCCACCGCATGGAATGCGAGGACGTGGTCAGCGCCGCGATCCGCTTCGAGAGTGGAGCGATCGGTTCGATCGATGCGACTACCGCCAGCTTCCCGGGTTTCCCCGAACGGCTGGAACTGGTCTTCGACCGCGCCACGGCGGTGATGACAGGCGAGAGCCTGATGCTCTATTGGCGCGATGGCCGCATCGAAGATTACAGTGTCGCTGCCGGCGGCCATGGTGGCGGCGCCGACCCGATGGGCTACTCGCATGCCCGCCACCGCGCCGTGATCGAGGATTTTCTCGATGCCCTGGACGAAGGGCGCGAGCCTTTGGTCACCGGCGAAGAGGCGCTCAAAGTGCATCGGCTGATCGAAGCCATCCTCGCCTCGAGTACCGAACAACGGCCGGTCCGCCTGGCCGAGCTCGACCGCTGAGGCGCGGGGCAAGGCCTAGTATGCCTCTCCGCCACGACACGGCCCCGATATTGCGGCTAGAATCGTGAGTCGTGGGCGCTTGGACCTGGGGTTGATCATGGCTTTACTTCGCATGCTTGCTTTGGCGGCCGTCGCCCTGCTGACGCTGGTCTCGGCGGCCCTGGCCCAGCCGGCGCGCGACCTGTTCGGCGCCATGCATTCGCCCACCACCGGACCAGAGGTGCCGGTGGGCAGCTACGCCAAGGGTTGCATCGCCGGCGCGGTGCAACTGCCGACCGATGGGCCGGGCTGGCAGGCGATGCGGCTGTCGCGCGATCGGCGCTGGGGCAGTACCGAGCTCGTCAACTACATCGCAGCGCTGGCCAAATCGGCGGCGCAGGATAGTTGGCCGGGCATCCTTGTCGGCGACATGGGCCAGGCCCGCGGCGGGCCGATGGCAAGTGGGCATGCCTCGCACCAGATCGGCCTCGATGTCGATATCTGGTTCGAGCGCATGCCGGACCACCAGCTCAGCGCCGACGAGCGCGAAAACCTCTCGGCCCGCTCGATGCTGAAAAAGGGTACGCGCGAGGTCGACCCGCAGCGCTTCGGCGAAGCGCAGCGCCTGCTGCTCTATCGCGCCGCGCAGTTGCCGGGCGTGGCCCGCATCTTCGTGGCGCCGGGGATCAAAAAATCGCTCTGCACCACCACCTGGCGCGACCGCAGCTTTCTCAACAAGATTCGTCCCTGGTATGGCCATGACGACCATTTCCACGTCCGACTTGACTGCCCGGCCGGGGTGGAGCTTTGCGTCAACCAGGCTCCGGCGCCGGCCGGCGATGGTTGCGGCGCCGAGCTCGACTACTGGTTCACCGATGAGCCATACAAGCCGAGCGACAAGCCACCGGCGCCGCCGCTGACGCTGGCAGATCTCCCCAAGGCGTGCACGGCGGTGCTCAAGGCCGATTGACCCACCCGCCGCTACAGCCGCCGGTTGGCGCTACGGAAGCTGCTGGGCGACATGCCCTCGCGCTGCGCGAAGATGCGCGAGAAGTAGAATGCATCGTCGAAGCCGGTCTGGTGGGCGATCGCCTCGATGCCGGTATCAGTGATCGCCAGCATTTCCTTGGCCCGGTCGAGCCGAATCCTGAGTTGGAACGCCTTGGGCGGGGCGCCGATGGCGGCGATGAACTTGCGCCTCAGCGTGGCCGGCGACATCCCGAACTCCTGAGCGAACTGCGTCAGGTCGACCGCGTCGCAGGCCCGCTCGCGCAGCGCCTCGATCGCCGGTGTGATCGGGTGCTCGGTGCGCTCGCGCCGCTCGATCTGGCTCTGGTGCGCGGCGCTGAGCGCGATGCGCTGGATGCGGGCGCCGGCCGAGGCGCGGGCGAGGCGCGTGTCGTCGCCCATCTCGACCCGTAACAGCGCGAACAGCCGCTGCATTTCGCTGAGGTCGTGCAACTGCAGCAGCGGTTGGCGCGGCTCGACCAACGCGCTCGCCAGCACATCGTCGGCGATGCGGCCCTCGAACAGCGCCCATTGCTCGTCCCAGTCCGTGCCTTCGTCCGGCCCGTACGAATGCGCCATCCCCGGCCAGAGCCAGAAGATGGCGGGCGCCACCACCACATGGCTGCCGCTCGAGGCGGTGCGCAACCGGCCTTGGCCACGCTCCACCATCACCACCGCGAACACCTCCAGCCGGCGGTCCTCGATCTGCGTCGAGATCCGGTGCGCTCCATATTCGCGCACCCCGAGCAGCGGCGAGGTGCCCGGAATATGCGGGCGATACGCAGCGACCGATCGATTGTCCATGAGCGAAAAGTCCATGTGGTGCTTTTGTCTATGGTGTCCGCCTGAAGTAGGCCATACCCGTACACCATTGCCAGTCGTTCCTATGGATGATCGAAATGTCAAGTTCCGTGGTTGCGGAGCGCTCTCCCGCTTCGCCCATGCCGATATTGCACGCCAATGGCCTGACGCTGTCCTCGGCGCCCGACCGGCTGGGATACCTGACGCCGACCAGCGCCAGCGCCAGCCTCGACGAGATGCGCCGACAGTACCAGGAGCAGGGCTACCTGTTCCTCAAGGGCTTCCTCGACCGGCAGGAGGTTATCGACTTCCGCGGCTGGGTGTTCGAGCGTCTGGCCGAGGGCCGCCTGACCGAGCCGGGCACCGACTTCGCCGCCGGCATTTCCGCCTCGCGCGCCCCCGACAAGGCCTGGCTCGATCGCCGGCTGATGTCGCTGGTGCGTTCGACCGCCTATGAGGGCTTCTGTGCCCAGCCGCGGCTCGCCCACTTCATGGACGCCTTCCTCGAGGGGCTGTCCTACCTGCACAAGCGCAAGATCATGCGCTTCACTCAGGCCGGCACGGAGACGGTGACCCCAGCACACTACGACCTGGTCTACCTGCGCGGCGGCACCAGCCGCATCGTCACCGCCTGGATCCCGATCGGCGACACCTCGGTCGAAATGGGCGGCCTGGCCTATCTCGAAGGTTCGCACACCATCGGTTCCGATATGGAAGCCAAGTTCCAGATCGAGGGGCAGGAGCTGACGCCGGAAGAGCGGATCAGCGCCTACAACAAGAACATGACCGAAGGCGGCTGGGTCTCCAAGGACCTGCCCGAGATGGCCGAGCGCTTCGATACGCGCTGGCTCGTCGCTGATTACGAGGCCGGCGACATCATGCTGCACAGCCCGTTCATGATCCACGCCTCGACCACCAACCAGGACCCCGGGCGGCGGATCAGGCTCTCGACCGATATCCGCTACCAGAACGTCGACGACGAGATCGACGCCCGCTGGAACAACCACTGGAGCCTCAACGACATGCTCTAGCAGCCTGTCCGCTCACCCCAACGCCTGACCGACGAAGCAAGAGGCGCCGCGACGCGCCCCGAGGAGGAAATGCCATGCCGAAAACCACGAGGACCCTTGGCCTGTTGGGCTATGCCGCCCTGCTGCTCTGTGCCTCTACGTCGCTGACCGCGGCGCAGTTGCTGGAGCCGACCACGCCGCCTGATCCGCCGAAATTCGATGCCCAGGGCACGCCGAATTTCGTCGGCGTCAAGGACATGTTCGAGTACCGCGCGCTGCCCGAGTACCACGAGCCGGCCTGGGTGACCGAGAAGTTCGTCTCGACCGGCAAACTGCCGCCGGTGGCCGAGCGCCTGCCGAAGGAACCGCTGGTCTACAAGGCCTCCAACATGCCCGACGGCATCGGTGTCTATGGTGACGTGATGCGTCACGTCATCGGTGGCCGGCCCGAGGGCTGGAACTACATGGCCGGCCAGTCGCAGGGCTGGGGCGGCACCGATATCGGCACCATGGAATGCCTGACCCGCACCGGGCCGCTGTTCCAGGTGAAGGCCGAGGAGCTCGAACCGCTGCCCAACCTGGCGAAATCCTGGGAGTGGAGCGAAGACGGCCACACCCTGACCATGCACCTGATCGAAGGAGCGAAGTGGTCGGACGGTGTGCCGTTCACCTCCGAGGACGTGATGTTCTACTGGGAGGACAATGTCGTCGATCCCAACGTCACGCCGCTCAACGGCGCCTCGCCTGAAACCTTCGGCGAGGGCACCACGCTGCGCGCCATTGATGACTACACCATCGAGTGGACTTTCAAGGACGCGTTCCCCAGGCAGTATCTCTACCAGATGGCCTATGGCGATTTCTGCCCGGGCCCGGCACATATCTTCAAGCCGCTGCACCCAAACTACTCGTCCAACACCTACGACCAGTACAAGAACGCCATCAAGCCGGAATATCTCAACATCCCGGTCATGGGCGCCTGGGTGCCGGCCGAGTACCGCGCCGATGACATCATCGTCATGCTGCGCAACCCCTATTACTGGAAGGTCGACGAGGCCGGGAACCAGTTGCCCTATCTCGACGAGGTACATTACCGGCTCTCGACCTGGGCCGATCGCGACGTACAGGCGGTGGCTGGCACCGCCGACAACTCGGCCATGGAGCAGCCGGAAAACTATGTCGAGTCGCTGAAACGCGCCGCCGACCCCAACGCCCCGTCACGGCTGCAGTTCGGCGCCCGGACCATCGGCTACACGCTCTATCCCAACCTCTCGGCCAATGGCTGGGGCGAGCCCGACAGCCGCAGCCAGGCGGTGCGCGAACTCAATCGCAACTTCGATTTCCGCAAGGGCGTCACCACGGCCCTCGACCGGCAGTCGATCGGCGAGGCGCTGGTGAAGGGGCCGTTCACCGCCATCTATCCAGGCGGCCTCTATGCCGGCACGACGTTCTATGACAAGGCCTCGACGGTCTACTATCCGTACTCGGCCGAGACCGCGCAGGCTTACTTCGCCAAGGCCGGGCTTGCCGATAGCGATGGCGACGGCATCCTCAATTTCCCCGCGGGGCAGGAGGGTGGGCGCAACCTCGAAATCACCATCCTCGCCAATGCCGACTACCAGACCGACAAGAACCTTGCCGAGGCGGTGATCGCGCAGTTGGAGCGAGTCGGTATCCGGGTGGTCGCCAATTTCATGACCGGCACGCAGTTCAATGCCGCGCAGAGTTCGGGACAGTTCGACTGGGTGGTGATCCGCAACGGCTCCGAGCTGGTGGCGGTGGTGCAGAATACCGCATCGCTGGCCCCGACCGGTCCGCGCATCGCCGCGCAGCACCAGGCCGGGCCGGATGGCACGATGGACCTGTTGCCGTTCGAGACCGAGATGGTCGAGGTGGTGAACGCCTTCACCGCCACCGATGACTCGGCCGAGCGCATCGCCCTGATGCAGCGCTACCAGAAGCTCTACACCGAGAACGTCTACGCCATCGGGCTCACCCAGTATCCCGGCGCCGAGATCATCAACAAGCGCTTCGCCAACGTGCCGGCCGGCGTGCCGATCTTCATGTTCAACTGGGACGTCGACAACATGATGCGCGAGCGGCTGTTCGTGCCGGCCGACAAGCAGCCGGGCTACGAGCTGCACCCGCAGTCGCTGCCGGGTGCCCCCGGCATCGGCAACGGTCCGATCTCCTAGGCGTTTCACCGAACCTCCCGGTGCGGCGGTTCGCCAGATCGCCAAAGCGATCACTGCTGCACCAAGGCCGATGGGGATGGCGCGAGCCATCCCCATCTCATTTTTCTGGGCTGCTACGACTTTCGGCCTAGGCTCTCGCGCCCGATCGGCGGTTGCCAATGCTGCCTCTGGCTGTAACCTGACGTACGTCCCTCGGGGAGGATCGCGGGACAAAGCAGCGAGGGAGAGGCGACGTGAAGATCACTTCGGTGAAGACGGCGGCGACGAGCGGCCACTGCATGCATCTATGGGTCCGCATCGAGACCGACGCCGGCATCACCGGGCTGGGTGAATGCGTGCATGGCGGCTACCAGGCCATCGCCATCATCAAGGAGCTGGAAGAGCGGCTGATCGGCCGCGACCCTTTCGCCATCGATGCGATCTTTGAGGAAACCCGTCGCAGCCTGGTGTTCGAGGGCGGCTTCGCCGGCGCGCTGATCACTGCGCTGACCGGCATCGAAATCGCGCTCTGGGACCTGAAGGGCAAGGCCCTGAAGGTGCCGATCTACGAGCTGATGGGTGGCAAGTTCCGCGACGACATCCGCGTCTATTGCGACTGCGAAGTGTCGCCCGGCATGAACATGGACGAGGTGCAGGCCGAGGTCGACAAGGTGCTGGCCGCCGGCTTCTCGGCACTGAAGGTCGATCTCGATATCCGCGCCTACGGCCATACCGGCTCGGAGACCGGCTGGTACGAGAAGGACAAGTTCAACATGACTCCCAACAAGTGGGAGCATGACCGCATGGTGCAGCTGGCCGAAATGGTGGTGAAGGCGGCCGGCAAGGACGTCGAGGTCGCCTGCGACCTCCACACCCGGCTCGACAAGCATTCCGCCATCCGCCTCGCGAGGGATCTCGAGCACCTGCAGCTGATGTGGCTGGAAGAGCCGATCCCGCCGGAAAATATCGATGCCATGGCCGAGATCACCCGCTCGACCAGCGTGCCGATCTGCGGCGGCGAAAATCTCTATCTGCGGCACGGCTTCAGAAAGGTGTTCGAGCAGCAGGCGCTCGACATCATCATGCCCGATATCCCGAAATGCGGCGGGCTGTCGGAATGTCGCAAGATCGCCGAGATGGCCGACCTCTATTCCATCCCCTTTGCCCCGCACAACGTGTCATCGCCGATCGGCACCATGGCCTCGGCTCATGTCTGCGCCACCGTGCCGAACTTCCTGGTGCTGGAGTTCCACTGGTTCCACCGCGACTACTGGTCGACCATCTCCGACGGCGGCGAGATCATCCAGAACGGCCGGATCAAGCTCAGCGATCGGCCGGGGATCGGGCTGGAACTGAACGAAGCGGTGGCCAGGCAGCACCAGTATCCGGGGACGACCTGGTTTGCGTGAGAGGGGACAGCAACGACGCTCGGAGCGCGTGGCCACCCCTCATCCGCCCTTCGGGCACCTTCTCCCACAAGGGGAGAAGGCCACCCCACAACTGTCTAAGTCATGCCTTCTCCCTTGATGATGGGAGAAGGTGGCCGACAGGCCGGATGAGAGTGGGGCCCCACGCTCGGCACCCGCGCCCTACCGCACCAAAGCCGGCTGCTTCGGATCAAAGCTCCAGCCGCTGATCAGATACTGCATTGCCGCCGCATCGTTGCGGCTGCCCACCGGCAGCGACCGATAGCGCGCATGTGCGGCCTCCAGCGCCACCTCGTCGATCTCCACCCCCAGCCCCGACCGTTCCGGCACCGCCACGTGGCCGTCGCGGATCACCGGCGGCGCCACCGTCAGCCGTTGCCCATCTTGCCAGATCCAGTGGGTGTCGAGGGCGGTGATGGTTCCCGGCGCCGCGGCACCGACCTGGGTGAACATCGCCAGCGAGATGTCGAAATGGTTGTTCGAGTGGCTGCCCCAGGTGAGGCCCCAGCGGTGGCAGAGTCTTGCCACATCGATCGAACCGCGCGGCGTCCAGAAATGTGGGTCGGCCAGCGGGATGTCGACACTGCTAAGCGTGATGGCATGCCCCAGCTGCCGCCAGTCGGTGGCGATCATGTTGGTCGCGACCTTCATCCCGGTGCGTAGCCGGAACTCCGCCAGCACTTCGCGACCGGAGAAGCCGGCCTCGGCGCCGCACGGGTCCTCGGCATAGGCGAGGATTGGCTTCAGCCGGGTCGCGACCCTGACTGCTTCCTCCAGCGACCACGCGCCGTTGGGGTCGACCGTCAGCCGCGCCGCGGGGAACCGTTCGGCCAGCGCCTCGATCGCCTCGGCCTCTACCTCACCGGCCAGCACGCCCCCCTTCAGCTTGAAATCGCGAAAGCCGTAGCGCGCCTCGGCTGCCTCGGCGAGCCGGACGATGGCGGCCGGCGTCAGCGCCACCTCGTCGCGCAGCCGTTCCCAGTCGTCGCCGCTCGTTGCCGCGCGATAGCCAAGCGGCGTTCTGGTTCGGTCGCCGATATAGAACAGGTAGCCCAGCATCTCGACCCGGTCGCGCACCTTGCCATCGCCGAGCAGCTCGGCCATCGGCACGCCGAGGAACTGCCCCATCAGGTCGAGCAACGCGCATTCGAGCGCCGCCACGGCATGGATGGTGACGCGGAGATCGAAGGTCTGTGCGCCGCGTCCACCGGCATCGCGGCCGGCAAAGGCCTCGCCGACCTGCCGCAGCACCGAGCGATAGGCACCGATCTCACGCCCTACGACGAGTTCCCGGCTGTCTTCGAGCGTCCGCGCGATCGCCTCGCCGCCGGGGACTTCGCCAAGCCCGGTGCGCCCGGCGCTGTCGGTGAGGATCACGATGTTGCGGGTGAACAACGGACCATGCGCGCCGCTGAGGTTCAGCAGCATGCTGTCCTCGCCGGCCACGGGTACGACGCGGAGGGCGGTGATGGTGGGGGTGGCGGTCATTGGTGTGCTCGGTGGAAAAAGTCAGTGATAGTCGCGGGCAGCGCAGTTCCCCTCGCCCCTCAGGGGAGAGGGTTAGCGAAGCTTGGCGACCTACCGCCTAGCGGAGCTGGGTGAGGGGTGCAGTCCCTCGGCATGCTGGTTCATCCAGCACGCCGCTACCGCTGCACCCCTCATCCGGCGCTTCGCGCCACCTTCTCCCCTGAGGGGAGAAGGGAAGCTGAGGCATCATCAGTAGCGCTATCCCTTCACCGCCCCGACCGTCAGCCCGCCGACCAGGAAGCGCTGGGCGTACATGTAGAGCACCGCCACCGGGATCGCCGTCAGCAGTGAAGCGGCCATCAGCTCGCCCCAGGGCAGGATATCGCCCACCACCATCGATTGCAGACCGATCGGCAACGTCCTCAGCGATTCCGAGGTGATGAACACGAAGGCGAACAGGAACTCGTTCCACGCATTGGTGAAGGCGAACAGCGCCACCGAGAGCAGCGCGGGAGCCGCCAGCGGCAGGGTGATGCGGATGAAGGCGTAGAGCCGGCTCGCCCCATCGATCATCGCCGCTTCTTCGAGCTCCACCGGGATCGAGCGGAAATAGCCGATCAGCACCCAGGTGGCGAAGGGGACGAGGAAGGTCGGATAAGTGGTGAGCAGCGCGCCATAACTGTTGATCAGCCCCAGGTCGCTCAGCGTCTGGTACAGCGGGATGAAGATCAGCGTCCCCGGCAACAGGTAGGTGATGAGGATCGCCGTGGTCAGCAGCCCCGCGCCGAGGAACTTCAGCCGGGTCAGCGCATAGGCGGCAAGTGCCGCGATCGCCACCGAGATGATGGTGCTCAAGGCCGCGACGAGGATGGAGTTGCCCAACCACACCAGGAATGGCGAGCCGAACAGCAGCTCCTGATACTGGTTGAGGGTTGGCGGGCTGGGCCAGAAGATCGATTGCCGCTGGCTGATCTGGGTCGTGGTTTTGAACGAGGTGATCAGCACCCAGTAGAACGGGAACAAGACGAACGCCATGATCGGCAACAGGATCAGGATGCGGATGCCGATCCCCATGCGTTCGCGGCCCTGTGGTTTGAACACCGGCTTTTCCGTCGAGCCGGTCATCCGCTTGCGCAGCGACCGGCCAAGCACTTCGATGCCGCGGTTCAGCATGTCGAAGGGCCAGAAGAAAATGTCGAGCACGGCGCTGAACAGCCGGCCGAAGAACTTGCCGATACCCAGCCCCTTCTTCTGCACCCCGGCGGCGCGCTCGTCATGCCGCATGTATTTGGAGAGCAGGTAGATGAGGAACGCCATCAGCGGCGCTACGGAAAGCGCGATGGCGCTGCCCGGGCCATATTGCAGCGAGCCGATCGCCTTTTCATAGGCAAGGATCGAGTAGAGGCGCGTCGCGCCGCTCGGCCCGCCGCCGGTCATCAGGAAAATCAGCCCGAACTGGTTGAAGGTGGAAATGAAGCTCAGCAGCAGCACCACGAGGATGACGTAGCGCATGCCGGGCAGGGTGATGTAGCGGAAGCGCTGCACCGCGTTGGCACCGTCGACTTCGGCCGATTCATAGAGCTCGGTATCGATCGCCTTGAGGCCGGCGAGCAGTAAGAGGGTGAAGAACGGAATGCCTTTCCAGACGTTCACCGCGATGACGCTGCCCAGCGCCAGGTTCGAATCCGACAGCCAGCCGAGCGGCTTGTTGATGATGCCGGCACCCTGCAGGATCGGGTTGAGGCCGCCGAACAGCGGATCGTAGATCGACTTCCACGCCAGTGCCGTGACGATTTCGGGCACGATCCAGGGTAGCAGCATGATCGCCGACATCAGGTTGCGCCACGGCAACTTGGAATGCAGGATCATGGCGATGGTCATGCCGGTGACGAACTTGATCGAGAGCGACCAGAAGGTGAAGTTGATGGTGTTCGACAGGCTCAGCAGGTAGTCGGAATTGGTGTAGAGGCGCTGGTAGTTCCTCAAGCCCACCTGCACCGTCTCGCCGGTGTTGAAATTGAAGGTGGTCATCGACATCAGGATGGCACTGATGAAGGGCCAGAAGATCAGCCCGGCCATCAACAGCACCATCGGCAGGACGAACAGGTAGGCGATCCTCCAGTCGCGCCCCAGGATGTTCTTGAGCTTGAACCGCGGACGCGCGGCAGTGCTGCTGCCGGCCACGGGCAGGTCGAGGGTGATGCGCTTGTCCATGGTCAAGCTCCTTCCAGCTGAAGCGCCCGAGAAAGCTGGGCGCAGGAGTTGGGCACGACCTGGCAGCACGATGCGGCTGCCTTGGCCGGCACGGGATGGCTGGAGGCGAGGTTTACCCGCCCCCAGCCAGGAAGCATGGCAGCCTTAGGGCTGCATGATTCCGCCTTCCTCGAAGAGGTCGCGCATCTTCTGGTGCGCATCCTTGACGGCATCGGCGGGCGCCATGCGGCCCGAGATGACGTTGCCGACCGACTGCTCGAGCACGCCCTGGGCGCGGATGGCGTCGACGCCGGCATTGGGGTTCGCCGGCCAGGATTGGCCGAGGAACGGATCCTTGACGTCGACCGCCTGCTTGATGGTCGCGAGGTTCGGTTCGGCCGCGAGCAGTTCCGGGGTCCACAGGTTCTGGTAGGCCGGGGTGAACAGCACGCTGCCCAGCGACGCGATCTTGCTGAAGTTGGCCGGGTCGAGCAGGTTGAGCGCCAGTTCCTTGGCGAGCGCCGCGTTCGGTGCGCCCTTGAACACCGTCATCCAGCCGCCGACATTGCCGCCGTCGCGGCTGTCGCCGTTGATCGCGGCCGGCGCCTGCAGCAGCAGGGTGTTCGCATAGACCGGATTGCCATCGCGCTTGGCCTGGGCGTAGATCGAGAAGGCGTTCTGGGTGAAGCCGATCTGACCCGCGAGGTACGCCTCGTTGTTGCCCGTATCGTTCCAGCTTTCGACCCCCGGCGGCAGCATGGCGGCATACTTGCCGTTGCGGTCGTAGGTTTCGCGCAGGAACTCGAAGGCGGCCACCGTCTCCGGCGAGTCGAAAGTGACGATCTGGCCGGTCTCGTCGGTGAAGTGACCGCCGAAGGCCTGTACCGTCGCGATCAGGAAGCCGAAGCCGTCACCGGACTGGTTGGGGGTGAAGCCCCAGCCGTAGAAGTCGGGCCCGGAAATGGCGAGCGCCGCCTCGCGACGATCGACGATGGTCTTGAGCGAGGCGGGGTCGATGCCCTTTTCCTTGAGCTTGTCGCCACGCGCATAATAGCCGGTGGTCGTGCCGATCAGCGGAACGGCCCACCACTTGCCGTCGATCTGCGCGGTCTTGGCGGCATTCAGGCCCGGCATGATGTCGCCGTAAAGCTTGATTGCCTGGTCGACCACGTCGGTCACATCCTCGACCAGGTCGAGCAGGTGCAGTTGCGAAATCGAGACGTTGGATGTGTAGGCGAAATCCGGCGGGTTACCGGCTTTCACCGCCGCCGTCATCTTGCCCATGAAGTCGCCGAACGACTCCGGGTTGGTGGTCGAGATGTCGAGCTGGACCCCCTTGCCATCGGCGAAGGCCTGCACGGTGTCGCGGAACGCCGTCTGCGCCGCTTCGAAATACTCGGTGCGATGAATGACGGTGAGCTTGCCCGAACCGCCGACCGGCAGTGGGGCGTCAGGCTTGGGCGCGGCGTCCTGCGCGAAAACCGGAAGGCCGCTCCCCGCGGCGATAAGTCCGGCGCCGGTGGCAACGGTCCCCCTCAGGACGTCACGACGGCTCAACTTCTTGATAGTCATCGTAGTTTCTCCTCCTCGTCGTTGGGCAGTCTCTCCTAGTCACGGCTCTATCGGTGGCTCTGGTGTCCACCTTGTATGACAACACATGCAGCATTGAACAGATTTCGCTCTGCTGCAACACGTACCTCACGGTTCGGCTCTGCGGCTCTTGCGGGTACCCCACCCATTGCCTACCTTGTGCACAGGCATCGCGACGGCCAGAGGCCCGCCGCCCGCCGGTTTCCGCAACACCAGGACAACAGCATGGATATCGATCCGACCTTGCGGTCAGTCGTGGCCGTCCGATCCACCATCCCCGACGACGCCTTCACCGCGGCTGGCCTTGGCACGCTGCGCGAAGGCAGCGGCGTGGTGATCCGCGAGGACGGCCTGGTGCTGACCATCGGCTATCTGATCACCGAGGCTGAGGAGGTGTGGATAACCACGCCGGACGGCCGTGTCGTCGCCGCCCACGCGCTCGCTTATGACCAGGAAACCGGCTTCGGCCTGGTGCAGGCGCTAGGGGCGCTCGACCTGCCGGCGCTCGAGCTCGGCAGTTCGGCCGATGCCCAGCTCGGCGATGCGGTGGTCTTCGCCGATGGCACCGGCCGCTCCATTCGCGCCACCATCGTCGCCAAGCAGGAGTTTGCCGGCTACTGGGAATACCTGCTCGACGAAGCCATCTTCACCGCGCCGGCGCACCCCTCGTGGGGCGGCGCCGCGCTGATCGGCGCTGATGGCAAGCTGCTCGGTGTCGGCTCGCTGCGTCTGCAGATGATGCGCGCCGGCGAGACCGCCGACATCAACATGGTGGTCCCCATCGATCTGCTCCGCCCCATCCTCGACGACCTGTTGACCCGCGGTCAGGTCAACCGGCCGCCGCGTCCGTGGCTCGGGGTGTTCTCGGCCGAGAGCGACGGCGAAGTGGTGGTGATGAGCGTCGCCGATGGCGGCCCGGCCGAGAAAGCCGGCCTGCGCCAGGGCGACGTGATCTCCGACGTGCGCGACAGCGAGGTCGAAAGCCTCGCCGATTTCTATCGCAAGGTGTGGAGCAGCGGCCCGGCCGGCGCCGAGTTCCCGATGCGCGTCGTCCGCGACGGCCGCGACACCTGGGTCCGCATCAAATCCGCCGACCGCAACAGCTTCCTGCGCAAGCCGCATCTGCAGTAGTCCGTGAGGGCCGGCCGCAGATCGCGGCCGGCCCTTCGAACTCAGGGCCTCCTTCGCTCCCCTCCCTCAATCCCTCCCCTCAAGGGGGAGGGAGGCGATCGCGGCTAGTACGGTGCGAGTTGGAGCCCGAGCTCCGACGCTCAGTTGATCGTCGGGAACTTCAACCCCGGCCGTAGCGGCTGGAGTTCCAAGGTTTCGCCTGTCTGGCAGGCCCCCGGTTTGCCCGTTGTTGGCGGGATGCAGACGCATTGACCGCGGCGCAGGCGGCTGTCGTCCGGACAGGCCCGGGGCTGTTCCTCGACCACGTCCGGCCGGCACTGGCCGGGCTCGCCGCTGGTGCCGGGCAGGCAGACGCACTGCCCGCGGCGCAGCCGGCTGTCATCTGGGCAACTCGGCTGCTCGACCACCTCGGGCCGGCAATTGCCTGGCTTGCCCAGGGTGCCCGGCAGGCAGACGCATTCACCGCGGCGCATACGGCTGTCGTCCGGGCAGGTCGGCTGTTCGACCACGTCCGGCTGGCAATTGCCCGGCTTGCCATGCGTCTCGGGCAGGCAGACGCACTCGCCACGACGCATGCGGCTGTCGTCCGGGCAGGTCGGCTGTTCGACCACATCGGGTCGGCAGTTGCCCGGCTTGCCGTGGGTATCCGGCAGGCAGACGCATTCACCGCGACGCAGGCGGCTGTCATCGGGGCAGACCGGCTGCTCGACCACGTCCGGACGACACTTGCCGGGGTTGCCGTGTGTACCGGGCTTGCAGACGCACTCGCCGTTGACCAGCCGGCTGTCGCGGAAGTCGCAACTCGGGGTCGACTGGTTGGGCTCGCATTGGCCCGGATCGCCGTGGCTGCCCTTGTCGCAGACGCAGGCGCCGCTATCGGTCAGATGGCTGTCGGCTGGGCACTTGGGCGCCGTCGGGCGCGGCTTGGCGCATTGCTTGCCGTTCCATTGCGTGCCCGCCTCGCAGCAGCCGCCATTCGGCATCACCTGCTTGGTCGGGCACTGTTCAGGCTCGGGCTCCGCACCGGGTCGACAGACGCTGGCCGGCAGTTGCGCTGCCGCCGAGGCGGTGTACTGCACCCCCTCGGCGCTATGCAGCACCGCGGCCGAGATCGACGCGTTCACCGTGTTGACGATGTTGCACTGGCCCGCCACCGCCACATCCGTTGGGATGTGGATGGTGATCGTCATCTCGGTGTACTTGCCCACCGGGATGGTCTTGAACGTCGACGAGCAGTGCATGTCGTTGCCGGTGGTGGGCACACAGCTCCAGTTGCTGGAAGAGACAAAGCTGGTTCCATCCGGCAGCAACTCGTCGACTTCCACCGTACCGATATACGGGTCGGGTCCGGTCGAGGTGGCTCTGACGACAAACGTCGCATCGTACCCGTCGCCCGCCTTGACGGTCTTTACCGCAGTCTTCGACAGTTCGAGGCTTGGCGGATCGCAATACACCGCGACCGGGCCGGGCCCGAGATTGATGAACAGTTGCGGCACTTTCTGGGTGGCCTGGGCCAGGTAGCCCGGGTCGCCGCCGGAGGCCGGGTTGGTGATCAGCACGGTGTTGATCACGTTGCAATCTGCCAGCGTCACGCTGTTCGGATTGACGTGCGAGGTCGCCTGGAAAGTCCAGTTGGCCAGTGATGGCAACGCTGCCGGACGGGTGCAGAGCCACTGATCGACTCCGGCAGGAACGCACGCCGCACCCGAGAAGGTCGTCGGCTTGTCGTTGAAATCCCGCACCTGGATCGGGCCCGGCTGCGGCCCGCCGCCATAGTTGAACACCGTGATGTCGAAGTCGCACAGCCAGTCCTCGCTGGATGGATCCGACGCACAGCCCGTCGCCGTCTTCTGGATGTTGAGCTTGGGCGCCCCCGGCGCAAAACAGGCCGGGTTGGGCAGCGCCTGGCCGACCGTGTCCGAGTCGTTGCCGCCAGGATTCTGCGGCGAGCCCGGGTTCGGCGCGAGGATCGACAGGTTGTTGGTCACCGAGCAGACGCCCGGCCCATCCGGAATGAAGGTGCGGAACGGGATGACGATCGGTACACCCGGGTTGACCGCTACCGCCACCGGCGGCGTGCAGGTCGTCACCGCCGCCCCCGTACAGAACGGGTACATGAAGGTGAGTTCGTTGGTCGTCACGCCGGCCGAACTGTCGACGAACGACAAGGGCCCGAGATACGGGTCTGTCCCGACATTGCTCAGCGTCATCTGCCATTTGCAGAGGTAGCCGTTCACTCCATAGAAATACGGCGAACAGCCGAGCGCCGTCTTCTCTATCTTCAGGTCGATATCCTGCGCCGGTCCGGCACAGGCCGGATCGGGGATCGGCGCGGTGGCCGCGTCGAAGTCGTTGCCAGCCAGCAGGTTGGTCGGCGACCCGCCCGGAGGTGTGCTGATATTGGCCTTGTTGTCGAGGCCACAAAGCGCCGGCAGGATGCCCTTCGGAACATGCGAGGTGACGAGGAACCCCGAGGTCCAGCCGGGCGGCACGTTGACCGGTGGCGCAAGGATATTGCAGGTCAGCACCGGGCCGGCCTGGACGCAGTTCCAGGGGCCGAGCGTCGTCGTCGGGGCGTTGAGGCCGAGCGTGTCGGTGACGGTGATCGGGCCCGAATAGTTGCCCGGTCCGACATTCTGCACCGTTACCAGGTACGAGCAGTTCCAGGTCGCGCCGGCGTCGGCGCAACTTGGCGCAGCGATCTTTTGCAGCAGCAGGTCACTGCCCGGTACGGCAAAGCACCCGGGCGCCTTGATGCCCGCCACGCCGATGTTGAAATCGTCGCTCGGGTCGTCGTCACCGCCCCAGAACCAGTCGAGTTCCGCTGCGTTGGCGAGGTGGCAATAGTTCACCAGCGCCTTGGGCAGCTTCACCACCTCATGCAGCACCACGCCGTCGCCGGGATAGAGCAGCACCGGGCCGGTGACGCACTGGTAGGCGGTGGGTCCGGTCGGGCCGCACGACCATGGCGGCTGTGGCCAAAAGCTCATGCTGGCGCCGGGATTGTTGGCCGGCAGGTGGTCGTTGACCGCTACCGGACCCCAATAGGGCGCGGTACCGGTGTTCTCGACCCGGATGGTGAAATTGCACCACCAGTCGGCGCCGCCGTCGATGCAGAAGAACGGCTTGGCCCATTTCTCCAGCGTCAGGTTGCTGTATTCGGGCTCATCGGGCAGGTCGGGTTCGTCCTCGTCCGGCTCGTAGCTCGGTGGCACGTAATCCGGCGGCGGGAAGGCTGGCGGCGGCACATAGGTTTCGGGTGCACTCTCGCAGACCTGCCAGATGGCGACAGCGCCGACATGGCCCTGCAACGTCGCCTGGTCGTCATCGGTATTGCCGTCATAGTCGGCGAAGAACGACAGCGTCGGCGGCTCATTCTGCGGCCGCACCAGCGCCAGGGCGTTGCCCTGCAGGCCATGCACCTCAGTCGGCGGATCGAGCGGCGCGTCGACGTTCAGGTTGTCGCGCAACGCGTCGCCGGTCGACCACAGATAGGCGCTGCAGGCGCCGCTCAGCGTGCCGGCCTCGTCGTCGAAATCCGGGCCGAGCGCCACGCCGCCCGAGGCATTGGTGCCCTCCGGCGCCATGCCGATGGCGTAGCTGTCAGGCGTCTCGATCCACGTGCCCGGCGTCGTCGGATCATCAGGGAACTCGCGCTCGTAGCGCACCACGGACGAGGTCCGGGCTTCGGCGAACACCGAATAGTCGTAGCTGCCGGCCTGCGGCCCGCGCTGTGCCAGGATCATCTTGCCCTGCGGGTCGAACGCGATGCTGGCGATCTCATTGCCCGACGGCAGGTCGGCGATATCGAGTTCCCAGCGGGCCGTGCCGAAGCCGCCGTCGGCATTGACGCGCACCGACCAGATCTGCGCAGCGACGGCGTAGTAGAGGCGTCCGCCGCTCACTGCGAGGCCGAACACCCTGCGTTCGGGCTGGGTGAAGCCCCAGCTCGCCGGATCCTCGCTGTTGAACGCCGGGTCAGTGACGGCCATGGCGCTGCCATCGTCGGCCACCGGCTCCAGTTCGTGCGTCGGTCGTCCGCTGACGCCATGGTCGAAGGTGTCGAGGATGACGCCGTCCGCCGCCAGCCGGTAGATCAGGCCGGTATCGAGGTCGGAAACGAAGAACTGCGCGCTGGCCGGGTCGTACACCAGGTTGCCCAGCCCCGCGCCGCTGTTGGCCGCAATGGTGGTGAAGAGCGAGATTTCGCCGGTACTGCCATCGACTTTCCAGATGCTGCCCGGGTAGCCCTCCGCCCCGCCGGCGCTGCCCCACTGGCCGGCCATGAAGCTTGCCTCGGGCGCGCCGAGCTTGCTGCGCACCGGATTGCCGTCCGCATCCGGCACGACGATGTTGAGGCCGAAGGCCGAGGTTGCCGCGAGGTAGATATTGGGCGCCGCTGCACCGCTGAACTCGGGAGCATCGTCGAGCGTCACGCCGAAGGTCTGCCCGACATCGGCTGCTGTCGCCGAGAACACCGGCTCGGCCGGGATCAGCTGACCGGCCGGCGGTCCATCCGGTTGCAGCTGCTGGATCACCATCGAGCGGCCGGCTGGATCGATGAAGGTGTAGTCGAGTGGGTCGCCGCTGACTGGCGGCGTCTCCGGCGGGACGACACCCGAGAAGCCGGTGACCACGGGCTCGCCAGGGGCGAAGATCGCCTCCTCCGCGGCTCGCGCCAATGCTGGCAGCAATGCTGTGGAAGCGATGAGTGCCGCGGCAAGCGCGCCGACGAACTGGTTACGGGTGATCCGCAGACCGCAATACGACGCCATGGCCTCTCCTCGCCATTAACGCCCCTAAGCTCACGCGTTCCCTTCGCGTGCACTCCGCCCGAGGACAATACCACGCCGTCACGCCGACAGCACTGCTAATCTTGCGCCGGCGGCAAGTTGTGCTGCCGCCGGCCTTCGGATGACTTTCAGCCGCGGTGGCTTTTAACAATCTTCAGCACCACTACTGCTGCAGAGAGCGCGATGGCGATGCCCATAGCAGGGTGCAGCATCGAGGACATGCTCGCCTCGGGATCGGCGCGCAGCAGGTACTGCACGAACGGGATGGCGTAGAGCAGGGCCGTGAGCCCGCTCCACCAGCGCAACGCCCGCACCCGCTTGTCGGTCCAGCTCCCCCAGGTCATCAGCGCGATTGGTACGGCGGCGATGAAGGCCCAGCCGGTCAGCACCAGCACCGGTGCGGCGATGGCCGACCAGGTGACGTAGTGCGGCGCAAGCTTGTGCGACTTGTCCTGGCGCGGGGCGGTGTCAGTGGTCATGTCAGGCACTCCTTGGTTGGGGAAGGGCACCGGCGCAGCATCGCGCCGGTGCTGGGTGTCACTTGCGGATGGCGAAGCCGGCGATCAGCGCGCCCAGCAGCGCCAGCCCGGCGGCGCCGAGATAGGCAGCCGAATAGCCCCCGGCGAGCGCGGTGATCTCGTCTGCGCCACCAGCGCCGAGGCTGTTGCTGAGGGTGGTCGCCAGCGTGAACAGCAGCGCCAACCCGAGCGCCCCGCCGATCTGCTGGCTGGTGTTGACCAGCCCGCTGGCGAGCCCGCTATCGGCTTCGCTGACGCCCTGCACGGCGAGCTCGGTGCCGGCGATGAACGCCCCGCCCAAACCGATGCCGATGAGGATCGTCGGCCCCAGCAGGTGCAGCACGAAATCTGCGCTGACCGGCGCCAGCGCCAGCCAGACGAGGCCGATGGCGAGGCCGACCAGCGATACCGCCAGCGTCCGCGCCGAGCCGAGCTTCGCCATCACCGGCGGCAACGCCCCGGCGGTGACGATCAGCGCCAGCGCCAACGGCAGCTGGGTGAGGCCGGTGCGCATCGCGTCGTAACCGAGGACGTTCTGCATGTGCAGCGAGAGGACGAAGAACAGCCCGACCACCGCGCCGCCGATCAGCAGCACCACGCTGTTCCCCAGCGTCACCGCGCGGTTGGCAAAGATCGAGAACGACACCAGCGGGTCGCCCGAGCGGAGCTCGATTACCGCGAACAACCCAAGCAACGCCACGCCGGCGGCCCCGAGGCCCAGCGTTACCGGCGACAGGAAGCCGACCTCGAGCACCATCGAGAACGCCGCCACCAGCGCCACCACGCCGAGCGTGATGGTGATTGCACCCCAGAGGTCGAGCCGCGCCCGGCTGGTCACCACGTCGCGGCTCAGCAGTGCCGGGATCGCCGCGAGCACCACGAGGCCCACCGGCACGTTGATGAAGAAGATCGCCGACCAGCCGATGCTGGCGGTCAGCACGCCGCCCAGCAGCACTCCGGCAACGCTGCCGAGGCCGGCGACCGCGCCCCAGATACCGAGCGCCTTGGCCCGCCCGTCCGTCGCCGGGAACAGCTGCATCAGCAGCGCCAGCGCCGCCGGCGCCAGCAATGCCGCCGAGGCGCCCTGCACCGCGCGTGCCGTGAGCAGCATCGGCCCGTTGATCGAGAACCCGGCGGCGAGTGAGGCTGCAATGAAGCCGAACACGCCCACGAGGAACACCCTGCGATGTCCATAGCGGTCGGCCAGCCGGCCGCCCAGCATCAGCAGCCCGCCGAACGGCAGCACATAGGCGGTGATCACCCAGGTGAGGAGGTTATGGTCGAGCCCCAGCCCGGCCCCGAGGCTGGGCAGGGCGATGTTGACGATAGAGGCGTCGAGCACCACGAGGAACTGCGCCAGCGCCAGGAAGGTGAGCGCCAGCCAGCGGTTGCGGCTGCGCTCGGGGGACGTCGTTTCGGCGGTTGCGACTACGGTGGACATCAAATTCTCCCTAGTAATAGAGTGAGTAATCACTCACTTCTTGCTTCAAGAAATGGCGCCGAACCCCCGCGCTTGAGCGGGTGAGGGCGCCACGATGGACGTCGTCATAAATCATCGGCCGGGGATGCCCCGACCGGATCAGAGTGCCGGCACGTGCCGGATGCCGCGGGCCACCAGGCGGGCCCAGTCTTCACCGAGCTCGTCGATATCGGTGGTGGTGATCAGGTGACAGAGCTGGCCGAAGGCAATGAACCGCTGCACCGCCTCGTCGCTGGCGCCGGTGCGTTGCTTCAGATAGGTGACGATCCGCTTGAGCCCGCCCCGCATGGTGGCGCGGATAGCCGGCACATCCGAGGCACTCTGCGCGTGCACCTGGATCATCAGGATGCTGCGGTCGGCGATCAGGCTCGCATAGCCGTCGCCCATCGCATAGAGGATCGCATCGGCATCGCCACCGCTGACCGTCTGGGCGCTCTTTTCCAGCGTCTCTTCGATCCGCGTGAAGCAGCGCTCCACCGCGGCAATGAACAGCTCCTCCTTGGTGGGGAACAGCTTGAACACATAGGCCTGGCTGATCCCGGCCCGCGCCGCCACCGCCGTCACCGGCGTCGCCTGAAACCCAGCATCGGCGAACGCCACCAGCGCCGCCTCGACAATGGCTTCTCTACGGGTGTCCGCATCGGACAGGTTGGTGCGTGTGTGCTTCATGGTGAGTGAGTGAATACTCACTAGTAGGTGGCATGTCAATGCCCAAACAATCTCCGCGCCCTTGGCATCGAACCTGACATCCGGCCGTTAGGCCATCTCCAAGAGGGTGCCCCCATGTCCAGCAACGACATCGCCGACCGCCTCAACCACTTCGGCAGGAACATCGAACGATGGCGCACCGAAGCCGCGCGCCTGACCCTGCTCGCCGCCCAGGCGCGGGAACAGAAGCCCGACGAAGCGGAATTGGTCCATCTCGAAGAGACGGCAACCGCCGTCTATACCGACATCACCGAGTTTCAGCGCACCGTCGACGAAATCGCCACCACCAGCCCCGCTGCCGCCGCGCAGCTTGCGCCGGTCAGCGACGCCATCCATCTGGTGCTGCTGGAGATCACCGAGCTGGGGATCAAGCTCTACAGCTCCCACACCGAACTGCCCGAAGTGAGCTGACCTGGGCTCGGCCCGTCAAGCGCCGTGGCGGTGGACGAACATCGCGTGCGCCAGGTCTTCCGAAGGCGGGGCCAGAGCGCCGACCTCCAGCAACTGGTCGCGCACCGCCCAGATGAACTCATGCCCGAACACCACCCGGAGTTCGGCGGCTGACAGCCTCGCGCCGAGACGCCCGAGTTCCGTTGCTAGCTCAGGTTGGCCAACCAGCCGGCGGGCAACGCTAGTCGCGATGTCATGGCAGGCGTCGGCAAGCGGCGCCGGCGTCGCGCGCCCCAGCGCCGGCAGGCGGATGCCGGCCAGCACCAGCTCGGTGGCGTCGCTCTCGAGCCGGTCGAGCGCCGCCCGCACCTCAGCGGCGGCAGCAAAGCGCCGCAGTGCCTCGAGGTTGTGATCTTCCCACACCATCACCAGCACCCCGTGCTGGCCACGCAGCTCATTGGTGCCGCCGGTCCGCTCCGGCTTGGGATAGATCGCCCAGAATACCCCGTTCCACAGCGGCCGCTCGGCGCTGAGGCGAGTGTCGGGCAATGCGGTGATCGTCCGGACGACGTCCCAGGTCAGTCCATCGAGCACGTGGCCGAAGACGACGGCATGGGCGTGGCCTGCAAAACCAACCGCAGCGAGGTCCCGGTCCACATCCCGTACCCGGTCCGCGATCTCGCGCACGACCGCAGCGGCTTCCGAGCGCGCCCGCTGGCGCAGCAGCTGCGAGGCCACGGTCCCGAGCGTCGAAAAGCTGGTCCGGACCAGCTCGCCATCGCGCCGCACCAGGCTGTAGCGTTCGAGCAGCGCCAGCTGCTCCTCAGCCACCTCCGCCGACGGCACGCCGCTGATCAGCCGATAGAGCAGCACGCCGTTGTCGCGCACCACGCGATGCGGCGTTTCCCTGGCGCCCAGGCAGAAACAGTGGAGGCTCCACTGCGCCAGGTCGTGTGGCTCGCTCACCGCCGGTTACTTGGCGGAAATCTCCGCCAGTATCCCTTTGGTCAAGCTCCCCGTCGCCGGATAGAGTGGGATCAGGCAGGCCTGCAGCGCGTGGTAGATGTCGCCCTTGCCGCCGAACAGCGTGTAGCTCGGCTTCAGGTCCTCGGTGAGTTGCTCGTGCCAGCCGCCATTGGCTTCGTCGATGAACGAACTGGCGATCACGTCCCAGATGTGGCGGTACCACTCCTCGTGGAAGGTGCTCGGGCGGTGTTCGCAGAGGAAGGCCGCGGCGCCGACGCCTTCCGAGGCCGGCCACCACAGCTTGTAGCGCATGTCCGGCTTGTCGTTCCAGTCGAGGTTGTAGAAGAATCCGCCCTTTGCCTTGTCCCAGCCGAGCACCACCGATTGCTTGAACAGCGCCTCGGCGGCATCCGGCATCCAGGCGTGCTTTTTGCCGCCCAGCGCCCAGAGCTGCAGCACCAGCCGCGCCCATTCCAGCCAGTGGCCGGGTGTCGTGCCAGGCGGGCGGAACATCTGGTCGCCGAGATAGCTCTTGTCGACCTGCCAGTTGCCATCGAAGTGCTCGGCGACGCGAAAACCGTTCTCGCTGGCTTTGCGCCGGATGATCAGGTCGGCGATCCGCTCGGCCTTGTCGAGATAGCTCTGCTCACCGGTCGCCTCGAACGCCGCCATCAGCGCCTCGGTCAGGTGCATGTTGGAGTTCTGCCCATGATAAGGGGCGATTACCGACCAGTCGGCGTTGAACTCCTCGGCAATGGCGCCGTGCTGCTCTTCCCAGAACTTGGTCTCGAGAATCTCGGTCACGTCGGCCAGCATCTTGTCGGCGAGCGGGTGGCCGAGCAGCTTGGCGCTCGACGAGGCGAGCAGCACGAAGGCGTGGCCATAGCCCTGCTTCCGCCCATCGCGCGGCCCGTCATTGTCGACCGTCCAGAAGTATCCGCCGGCCTTCAAATCGCGATGCCGCTCCCACAGGAACTTCATGCCGTGGTCGACGATCTGGTCGGAGCCCGGTCGCCCCAGCAGGCTGCCGATGACGAAACAATGCACCATGCGCGCCGTCGAGTGGATGCCGCGCACCGGGTTGGCGGTGTTCAGTGGCCGGCCGGTCGGATCGAGGTCGAAGAAGCCACCCTGCGGGTTGAAGGCTCGATTCTGGAAGAACCCGAACAGCCCGTCGGCCTGCTCCAAGAGCCAGCGCCGGTGATAGCTACGGTTGCGCCAGGGTTGGGTGGTCGTCGCCGGCATGTTCAGCTCCCTCGTTTCCAGCGCCAGTTCTACCCAGCGGGCAGCGCAGCGTCGAGGGCTACCATACGAGGTTCAGGCCCTGAGCCGCGCCTCGACCGCCGTCTTGGTTGCCTCGTCCGCAAACGCCCGCCCGATCGCCGCGAGATTGGCTGCCCGGAACCGCGCCGCGTCCCAGCCGAACACCTGCTGCAGTTGCCCATACTCCGCCGTCAGCGTCAGGTCGGTCGGCCCGCGCGCGTCGGTATTGATCCCCACCGAGACGCCGCGCCGCACCAGCTTGTCCACCGGGTGGTCCTCATAGCGGTCGAACACGTCGATCTGGATGTTGCAGGAGGGGCAGACTTCGAGATGCACGTCGCGCTCCAATAGCATCGCGATCGCCGCATCATCCTCGATCGAGCGCACCCCGTGCCCGACGCGCCGTACGCCCAACTGCTCCACCACTTCGCGCACCTTCTCGGCCCCGCCCGCCTCACCGGCATGCGCCGTGAGGTTGAGTCCGTGCTCGGCGGCCTTGCGAAACACCGGGATATGCTCGCCGAGCCCGTAACCGGTCTCATCGCCGGCGAGGTCGATGCCGCCGACGCCCTGGGCGCGGTACTTTTCGGCAATTCGCACCAGGTCGAGCCCCTGCGCCGTGTCGTCGGGCCGAAGCGTACAAAGGATCAGCCGCGCCTCGACCGGATAGGTCTTTCGTCCTTCGAGCAGCGCCGCCAGCACCGTCTCCACCACCTCGTCGGTGCTTAAGCCGGTTTGCCGGTGCAGCTGCGGCGCGAAGCGGATCTCGGCATAGATCACGCCGTCTTCATGGAGCTGGCGCAACAGGTCGATGGTCGACACCGTCAGCGCGCGCCGGCTCTGCAGTAGCGCCAATGGCGGTGCCAGGTAGCGGAAATAGTCGACGAGATTTATGCATTTGCGCGGCGCGAGGAACTCGGCGCGATAGCGCTCCGGAGTCACTCTGGGGTCGAGCGCATTCACCGAGGCAAAGCTCATCGAGCAATCGAGATGGAGGTGCAGCTCGACCTTGGGAATAGCCCTGAGTTCAGCTTCGTTCAGCATCGTCATCGAATCCTCTGGCCCGTCGCCTTGTCGAACAGGAACGCCCGCCCCGGGTCGAACCCGGTTGCGAGTTCCGAGCCAGCCGCGGTGTGCCGGCTGTCGCGCAGCTCGATGGTCAGCGGGTGCTCGTCCTCGGAGCGTGCATAGGCAAACGACGCGCCGCCCAGGTGTTCGATCACATCGACCACCGCCGTCAACTGCACTTCGCCTTTTGCGTCAAAATGCTCCGGCCGGATCCCCAGCAGCAGTTCCGTGCCCACCGCCGGTTCGGCCATCACCGCCAGCGGCGCCACAACATTGCCGAACTCCGGCAGCGTCACGCTGAGCTCGCCATTGCTGCTTTTGCCCGCCACGGCGCGGAGGAAATTCATCCGCGGTGAGCCGATGAAGCCGGCGACGAACAGGTTGTCCGGGTTGTCGTAGAGGTCCAGCGGCGTGCCGATCTGCTCGACCCGTCCGGCGCGCAGCACCACGATCTTGTCGGCCAGCGTCATCGCTTCGACCTGGTCGTGCGTCACGTAGATCATCGTCGCGCCCAGCGTCTTGTGGAGCTTGGCGATCTCGAGCCGCATCTGCACGCGAAGCTCGGCATCGAGGTTGGAGAGCGGCTCGTCGAACAGGAACACTTCCGGGTTGCGCACGATCGCCCGCCCGATGGCGACGCGCTGCCGCTGTCCGCCCGAGAGCTGCCGCGGTTTCCGCTCCAGCAATTCCTCGAGATGAAGGATCGCCGCGGCATCCGCCACCTTCTTTGCCACCTCGGCCTTCGGCATGCCGTTCATCCGCAAACCAAAGCCGATATTCTCTTTGACGCTCATATGCGGATAGAGAGCGTAGGACTGGAACACCATGGCGACACCGCGCAGCGACGGGTCGAGCTCGGTCACCTCGCGCGCGCCGATATCGATGCGGCCGGCGCTGGTGGTTTCGAGCCCGGCGATCAGCCGCAGCAGGGTGGATTTGCCGCAACCGGAGGGCCCGACGAACACCACGAACTCGCCATCCTCGATCCTGAGGTCGACGCCGTGGATGATGTCGGTGGCGCCGAACGACTTCTTGACGCCAGAGAGTGCGAGGCCGGACATGAAATTCTCCGAAACTAGCCTTTGATGCCAGCGCCGGCGAGGCCCTGGACATAGTAGCGCTGCAGCGGCAGCAGCAAGGCGATGGGGATGAGCGCGGTGATCACCGAGACCGCGAAGAGCTGGTTCCAGATCGTCTGGTATTGCTGCTGGAACGCCGCCATGCCGACCTGGATCACCTTGAACTGCTGGCTCGGCATGGCGAGCAACGGCCAGAGGAACGCTTCCCACTGGAACACGAACAGCAACAGCCCGGCGCTGATGCAGGTGGGGATCGACAGCGGCACGTAGATGCGAAGGAGGATGTTGAACCAGCTGACCCCCTCGAGCCGGGCGGCTTCGAGGTAGTCCTTCGGCACCTGGCTGAAGAACTGGTAGAACAGGAACACCGCCAGCCCGTTGGCGACGCTGGGGACGATCAACGCTGCCACGTGATCGAGCCAGCCCAACTGCAGCGTGACGGTGTAGAGCGGCAGCGCGATCGCTTCGAAGGGCAGCATGAAGCTGATGATAACAAGCGTCAGGATGATCTTCTTGCCCTTGAAGTCGAACACCGCGAAAGCGAACCCGGCCGCGCCGTTGACGATCATCCCACCGATCATGGTGACGATGGCGACGAACATGGTGTTGGCGATGATCGCCCCGAAACCACGCTCGAACACCCCGGTATAGGCTTCGAACGACAGCGGCGACGGCAGCAATGCGTTGACCGTGAATGGGAAGATGTCGGCGAACACTGCCGTATTGGGGCGGAGCGACGAGACGATTGCCCACCACAGCGGCAACACGAAAATGAAGGCGATCACCGCATAGACCAGGTGCTTCGCACCCAGGGTGAAACCGCGGCGGAGTTTGAGGGCAGGGTCAGCCATCACTTGCCCTCCGGCTTGCCTGCGAGCAGGCGGAACTGCAGCCCGACGATCAACAGCAGGATCACCACCACCACGACGATGATCGCCATCGCCCGGCCCATGTCGCCGAAGATGAAGCCCGACTTGAAGGCTTCGTACATCAGCACATTGGTGGAATCCGCCGGCCCGCCCTGGGTCAGCATGAAGATCGGCGCGAACAAGAGGAAATTGATCGACACGTCCGCCACGAGGACGAACAGCAGTGTCGGTCTGAGCAGTGGTACCGTGATGAACACCAGCCGCTGCCATGGCTTGATGCCGTCGACCCGCGCCGCGTCATAAATCTCGGGCGAAATATTCTGCAGCCCACCGATGATGAAGATCATCCAGTACGAGATGCCCTTCCACGTCGCGATGGCGATGATCGAATAGAGCGCCAGACTCTCCGAGGTCAGCCAGGGCTGGCCGGGAATGCCGGCGATGTTGAGCACGCCATTGGCCAGCCCATCCGGGCTCAGCATGATGCGCCAGATGATCACCGCGGTCGGCAGCGACACCCCGATCGGGATGAGGAACAGCACCCGGTAGAAGCCGACGCCCTTGAACTTCTGCACGTAGAGCAGCGCCAGCCCCAGCGCGAGCGCGATCTGGATCGGGTTGATCAAGAGGTTGAACCACAGCGTCACCTGCAGCGATTTCCAGAACGCGGAATCGGTGAACAGAGCGACATAGTTGTCGAGCCCGACAAACACCTGGTTGCCGCGCAGCATGTTGAAGAAGCTGTCGCTGACCGCCAAGGCGATCGGATAGAGCCGGAACACCACAAGGCCGACCAGCGCCGGCGCTAACAGCACCGCGAGGAGGAAAAGGGGAGTTTTGCTTCTGACCATTGTGGAGCCGTTCACCGGGGCTAGAGAGTCACGGGCACGATTGCCTCGGCGGTCGCCTTCTCCCCTTGTGGGAGAAGGTGGCCGAAGGCCGGATGAGGGGTCGCGCAACGAAGTGCCGCGCGATCCGAGCGGAGCGAGGAGCGATCCAGTCTGCGGAGAGATACCCCTCATCCGCCCCGCAGAGACGGCCTTCGGCCGTCTGCTGCTTGTGGGCACCTCGCGGCGAGGGCTACGCCCTCGTCCGCTGCCCGCAAGGGGAGAAGGCACTCATCGATAGACCGGCGAACTTGTCGCCCACGATAGACTACTGCGCGACGCGCGCTGCGGCCGACTCGAACTTCTGCACGGCGCTCGCCAGTGCATCGGTCACCGCCACGCCATTTGCCATATCGACAAACGCGGTGCGGAAGGCGTCCTGCAACTGACCATAGGCCGCCGTCACCGGGCGGGCCTTGGCGGTGTTGAGCGAGTCGTAGACGCCGAGCCGGAACACGTTGTTGGGGAACGCATCGAAATCGGCAGCCGTGCTGATCTCGTCGAGCAAGGGCTTGCTCACCGGCAACTGGTTCAGCGCCTTGAACCAGACGCGCGTGCCTTCATCCGAAGTGGTGAGGAATTTGGCGAAGTCGAAGGCTTCGGCCTGGTTGGTCGAGGCGGCGCTGACGCCGACATACCAGCTGCCGGTGGGGGTCAGCACCTTGCCGCCCTCGAAATAGGGGAACGGCGCGACGCCGAAATCGACCCCGGTCTGCGCGAGGATCGGCAGGTTCCAGGTGCCGCCGGCGAACATGGCCAGCTGGCCATTGCCGAACAGCGAGGCGGCTTCGCCATAGCCGAGGCTCTTCGGGCTCACCGCCCATTCGTTATAGAGGTTGGACCAGTAGGTGCCGGCTTTCACCCAGGCCTCGCTGTCGAGATAGCCCTTGGCGGTGACGCCATCGGGCGCAATCACGTCGGTGCCGAGCGATTCCCCTAGGGGTTGCAGCTGGTAGAGCTCGCCAAACTGCTCGACCGTGAAGCCGTACTGGGTGGTGCGGCCGCCATCCTTGACCGTCAGCTTCTGCGCCGCATCCGCCACCTGTTCCCAGGTCCAGCGCTTGGTCGAGCCGAGCGTATCGACTTCCGCCTGCGTGGCGTTCTGTCCGGCGGTCAGCCCATCCGGTGCGGTGATGCCGGCATCGGCGAACAGCTTCTTGTTGTAGAACAGCACCTGCGCCGAGTTGTTGATCGGCAGCGCGAACTGCGTCGCGTCATATTTGCCGGCGTCGATCGCGGCGGGCACGAGGCTCGAGGTGTCGATCGAGGCATCGATCGGCGCGAGGAAGCCGCGCGAGGCGTAGCTCGCCACCAGCGGCGCGTCGACATAGACGAGGTCGATGCCGGCATCCTTCGAACGCAGGCGGAGTTCCGCCACCTGGAAGAACTGCGCGAACGGGTAGGGCTGGAGGTTGATCTTGGTGCCCGGATGCGCCGCCGTATAGGCATCGACGACGGCCTGCATGGCCGTGGTGTCGCCACCCTCGATGACGATCATGTTGAGCGTCTTGTCCTGCGCCAGCGCCGGTGTCGCGGCCATTGCCGCCACCATGCTGATCGCCAGAGCCGTGTTCCACATCTTCATATTACGCACCCTTCTCTTGTAGCTGAAGAATTCAGGAGATCTTTGCAAACCGCTTGGCGCCCCAGACGAGGCCGGGCGTCACCAGTTCGGTGAACTTTTGCGCATCGACCGTCATGGCGACGCCGACATTCTTGACCCGCGTATCGTGCTTTGGGTCCTGCGGGCGGAAGTCGATCAGCGTCTGCCCGTAGCCCGGGCCGTCGCCGATGATCACTTCGCCCGGCAACTGCTGGATACCGAAGATCGAGGGGTCGATCAGGTAGGCCACCGCGCAGGGATCATGCAGCGGCGCGCCGGGCTTATCCTCGCCGGCGAAGGCGTAATAGGTGCCGCAATAGTATGCCATGATATCGGCCACCGGATTGTCGCCGGCAACGGCATTGCGCACCTCGGCGATATCCTTGCGGCTGAGCAATGTCTGGTGTGTCAGGTTCAGCCCGAACATCACCAGCTTCGCGCCCGACTTGAAGACGATGCGCGCCGCTTCCGCATCGGCCCAGGTGTTGAACTCCGCCGCCGGGGTGACGTTGCCTTCGGTGGCCGAGCCGCCCATGAAGACGATCTGCCTGAGCTTTGTCGCGAGGTCCGGCCTGAGCGCCAGCGCCAGCGCCACGTTGGTCATCGGCCCGATCACCACCAGGGTGATCTCACCCGGATTGGCATCGACCTTGGCGATGATCGCCTCGACCGCGCCCACCGCATCGGCCTTCCGTTCAGTCTGCGGCAGCTCGACGCCGGCGCTGTCCATCCCCGACGGGCCATGGAAGGCGGCAGGGAATTCATAGCGGTGCAGCAGCGGCAGCACGGCGCCGGCATGCACCGGCACATCGAGCCCGAACGCGTCGACGATGCGCAGCGCATTGCGCGTGGTGTTCTCCAGCGAGGCATTGCCGCACACCGTGGTGATCGCCTCGATCGTTATCGCCGGATGCGAAGCCGCGAGCAGGATCGCCGCCATGTCGTCGTGGCCGGGGTCGCAATCGATGATGATGCGGTGGGGGTGAGAAACGGACATCAGATAACTGCTCGATCAAGTGGAGGGAGAGAACTGCGCGCACGCTGGTCCGGACGCGAAAGCGCCAGGCTTCGGAAACCGGGGAGGGAGGAACCCGGATCCGGCGGCCTGACGCCTCGCATCCGAGGCGGAACACTAGGCTGGACGGGCCTCGGGCAACAATTTACAAATCGGCCGTTCGATTGAGTTTTCGTCAATGGTTGAGACCGGCCATCTGCTGAATGCCCTGCGCGCCTTCGAGGCCGCCGCCCGTCTCGGCAGCGTCAAGAAGGCGGCGCAGGATCTGAGCGTCACCGATGGCGCGGTGAGCCGGCAGATCAAGCATCTCGAGGATGCGCTGGGGGTTGAGTTGTTCGAGCGCGGCAACCGTTCGATCCGCCTCACCCCGGCAGCGGCCGAGTATGCCGCCACCATCTCCGAGGCCTTCGCTTCGATTGCGCGCGGCACCGAGCAGCTGCGCCACGCCCATAACCGCCAGACCATCATGCTGACGGCGCCCGACGCGTTCCTGCTGCGCTGGCTGGTGCCGCGGCTGCAGAGCCTCGAAGCGCTGCTCGATGGCACCTCGGTGCGCCTCACCACCTGGAGCCGCGAGATCAACCCGGCCGATCGCTCCATCGATATCTATATCGGCGTTGGCCCGGTGCCCGAGATCCCCGGCATGACCGTCGCCGTCGTGGCGCCTGAAACCTTCGGCCCGGTGGTCAGCCCGATGTTGGTGAAGGGCCGCGAGGACGATCTGGACTTTCTCTGGAGCCTGCCGCGCCTCGACACCGTGTGGCCACCCGACATGTGGTCCAACTGGGCCCGCGAGGCCGGAGTGACGCTGGCGCCACGCGAGTTCATCTCCTACGACCTGCTGTTCTACACCCTGCAGGCCGCCGAAGCCGGGCTCGGCGTCACCATCGGCCCCGGGCCCGCGGTGTCGGATGCCATCAAGCAGGGCCGCATGCTCGCGCCGCTGGGCCTCGTTACTCGCCCCGGCAGCTGGTACCTCGCCTGGCGCAACGACCGCTCGATCCGCGTCATGAACTTGGTGAAGCGCTGGTTCGAGCGCGAATTCGCCGAGTGATCACACCGCAGCAAAGTGACCGGGGCTGACCTCGGTTAGTTGGCCGATCTCGTCCCGCGCCATCTCGCGCACCTGGGCGACCTCTGCGGCGAATGCCTCGGCCGTGGCGCTGCCGCGATCCAGTCGTTCTCTCGCATTGGGCACCGCCGAGAGCAGCACCCTGGTATAGGGGTGCACCGGCCGGGCGATCACTTCACGCGATGGTCCCCATTCGACGATCCGCCCGCCGAACATCACCGCCGTGTCTTCGGCGAGGTAGTGCGCCGTGGCGATGTCGTGGGTGATGTAGAGCAGGCTCAGCCCGCGCTGCGTCTTCAGTCGCGCGATCAGCTCGAGCATGGCGCGGCGGATCGAAACGTCGAGCATCGAGGTCGGCTCGTCCGCCACCACCAGCTCGGCGCCCACCGCCAGCACCCGCGCCAGGTTGACCCGCTGCCGCTGCCCGCCCGACAGCTCGTGCGGGTACTTGTCGAGGCTGCGGGCTGGGTCGAGCTCGGCCTCGCCAAGGATGCCGGCCACCCGTTCGGCCAGCGCTGCCCCGCTCAGCCCGTGATGCAGCCGCAACGGCCGCTCCAGGTGATGCCGCACCGTATGCGCCGGGTTCAGCGCCGAGAACGGATCCTGGAAGATCATCTGCACGGCGCGCCGATGCTTGAGCCGCGCCTGGCGACCGCGGATCGTCGCGATATCGCGCCCGCGGAACAGCACCTGGCCCGAACTCAGCGGAAACAGGCCCGTGGCGGCGCGGCCCAGCGTCGACTTGCCCGAGCCGCTCTCCCCCACAATGGCCAGCGCCCGCCCTTCGTGGAGCTGCAGCGAGACCTGCTGCAACGCCGCCACCGATTTCTCCGCGCCGAAGATGTTGCGGGTGCGGAACGTCTTGCTGGCCGCGACCAGTTCGAGGATGGGCTCGGTCACGACACGCCCTCCAGCCTCGGCATGGCGTCCCACAGCGCGCGCGTATAGTCCTGCTCCGGCGCCTCGACGATCTGCCGGGTCGCGCCGACCTCGATGATCTTGCCCTTGAGCATGATCGCGATCCGGTCCGCCAGTTGCGCCATCAGCGCGAGATCATGGGTGATGAACAACAGCGAGAAGCCGAGCCGCGCCTTCAGCGCCATGATCTCGGTGAGGATCTCGCGCTGCACCACCACATCGAGTGCCGTGGTCGGCTCGTCCATGATGATCAACTCGGGTTCCAGCGCCAGCGCCATCGCCAGCACCACGCGCTGCCGCATGCCGCCCGACAGCTGGTGCGGGTAATCGTCGAGCCGCGCCGTGGCGATGCCCACCAGCTTCATCAGCTCCTCGGCGCGGGCGCGCGCCGCCTCGCGGCGCATCCCGGTATGGCCGACCAGCACGTCGCGGAACTGCTCGAAGATCGTCAGCACCGGGTTGAGCGAGTTCATGGCGCTCTGGAACACCATCGACACCTTGCGCCAGCGCCAGCGCCTCAGTGCTCGAGGCGTCAGCGCCAGCACGTCTTCACCGTCGATGCGGATCGAGCCGCCGGAAATGATCGCCGGCGGTCGGTGCAACCGCATCAGCGCGAAGGCGATGGTGGACTTGCCGCAACCGCTTTCGCCGGCCAGCCCCATCACTTCGCCGCGCCTGATCTCGAGATCGACCTTGTCCACCGCGGTGAACAGCCCGCTGGTGGTCATGAAGTCCACCCTCAGGCCCCGCACCTCGACGAGGTTTGCTTGCTGCTCCATCGTCAGGCCTCCGGCGCCGTTGCATCGAGCCGCGCCCGGTCGATGGCGCGCTGCGCCTTCGCCGCCTTGGCGACGGTGCCGAGCGTTCTGAGCCGTGGGTTGGAGATTTCGTCGACGGCGAAGTTGATCAGCGACAGCCCGATGCCGATCACCGCGATGAAGCTTGCCGGCGCCGCCACCTCCCACCACGCCCCGATCATGATCGCCGACGAGGTCTGCGCGTTGTAGAGCATGGTACCCCAGCTCACCGCGTTCGGATCGCCCAGCCCGAGGAACTCCAGCGTTGCCTCGGTGATGATGGTGTAGATGACGCTGCCGATGAAGTTGAAGCCGATGATCGATAGCAGGTTCGGCAACAGCTCCACCGCGATCATTCGCCAGATCGGCTCTCCCGCCAGCTCCGACGCTTCGATGAACTCGCGTCGCCTCAAACTCATCGTCTGCGCCCGCGTTACCCGCGCCCCCCAGGCCCATGAGGTGAGCCCGATGATCACTGCAATCACCATCGGGCTCGCCTGCCCGACAAACGCTGCAATCACCAGCAGCAGCGGCAATTGCGGGATCACCAGCGCGATGTTGGTGAAGAAGTTGATCACCTCGTCCACCCAACCGCCGAGGTAGCCGGCGGTGATACCGAGCGCCACGCCGAGCACCGTGACGATCAGCCCGGCGAGAAAGCCGACGAACAGCGAGGTGCGGGTGCCCCAGATCAACTGGGTGAACACGTCGCGTCCCATCCGCGTCGTGCCGAGCAGGTGCTCCATCGACGGCGGTTGATGCGGCCGCCCCACCCGCTGCATCGGCGCATGCTCGGTGATCCAGGGCGCAGCCACGGCGATCGCCACATAGGCGACGACGATGGCGAGCCCGACCACAGCCTTCTTGTTGCGAAACACAACTTCGAGGGAACCGGCCATGTCAGGTCCTCCTGAGGCGCGGATCGAGGAACACATAGGCGAGGTCGACGGCGAGGTTGGCCGTCAGCATGGCCAGCGTCATGATCAGCAATTGCCCCTGGATCAGCGGGTAGTCGCGGGCGACGATCGCGACATAGAGGGTGCGGCCGAGGCCCGGGTAGTTGAACACCACCTCGGTCACCAGCGAGCCGCCCATCACTGCCCCGATGGTCAGCGCAAAGGCGGTGACGCTGGGGAGCAGCGCATTGCGTGCCGCATAATTGTAGCGCACCCGCCGGTCGCTCAGCCCCTTGGCCAGCCCCATCACCACATGATCCTCGCCCAACTGGCCGATCATGTTGTTGCGCATGGTGACGAGGTAGCCGCCGATATGGACGAAGGCCAGCGACACCACCGGCATGATGGCGCTGTGCGCCACGCTGCCGAGAAATTGCGGGCTCCAGCCGGGGTCGAGCTTGGGGTCGAACGCATACCCGGTGGGTAGCCATTTGAGCGCCACGCCGAAGACGAACAGCGCCGCCAGCGCCACCACCACGGCGGGGATAGCCTGTACGGCAAGCGCCAGCGGCGACACCAGCGAGTCGAAGGCGCCGCCGCGCCGCCAGGCGGCAAGGATGCCGGTGATCGAGCCGACCGCGAAGGCGAGGATCGCCGAGGTGCCGGCAAGGAACACCGTCCAGGGCAGGGCATAGCCAAGCACCTGGGAGACGGTGAGCGGGTAGAACTTCACCGAGTAGCCGAGGTCCCAGGTGAATACGCTCTTGAGATACGCCAGGAACTGCTCGTGCAGCGGCCCGACCGCAAAGCCGAAGGTCTTGAGCAGTGCTGCGCGCGCTTCCGGCGGCAGCGTGTTCTCGGCCTTGGCGAACATGAAGTCGATCGGATCGCCCGGCATCAACCGCGGGATCAGGAAGTTGATCACCGCGGCGGCGCAGAACGCCACGATGTAAAAGCCGATGCGGCGCAGCACGAACGGCATGCGAACCCTCCCCCGTAGGATCGATGGCAGGTCCAGGCGGCCGCCCGTGGGGGCATGCCGCCTGGACCCGGTTCAGCTCACGTCGAGGCTTATTGCGCCACCGGTCGCAGCGCCAACAGGTGCAGCACGCGCTCCGGTACGCCGCCATAGACCACTGGGCGGGCCACCGGGTTGTCGGCGTTGAACCAGCCGGTGAAGCGCTTGGTCGAGTACTCGTACCAGAGCGGGTTGTTGAACACCGCGACATAGGGCAGGTCACGGCCGACGATCTCCTGGACCTGGTCCATGATCGCCCGCTGCTCGGCTTCGTCGCTGGTCTGGTAGAAACCGTCGAGGAGCTTGTCGAGTTCGGGGTTGGCGTAGTGTGACGCGGCCTGCCTGGTCTTGCCGACATTGGCCGAATAGAGCGCCAGGTCGAACATGAAATGCGGAGTGACGCCGCCGCGGATCGAGTTGATCCCGACGTCGAAATCACCCGATTTCAGCATATTGTCCCAGGGCCCTTCCTCGGGCGTTGCTAGGCGCGCCTCGATGCCGACCTGGGTCAGCCCTTCGACGGCGAGCTGCACGCTGTTGACCCAGTCGGTCCAGCCATTCGGCACGATGATGTCGAAGCTGATCTTCGAACCATCGGGGTTTTCGACGAAGCCATCGCCGGTCACGTCCTTGTAGCCGCTGTCGGCCAGAAGTTGCTTCGCCGCATCGAGATTGTACTTCGAGAACTGGCCGTACTCGGTATCGACCTTGGGGTTGTTCCACGAGTGGAAGGCGGCACCGAGCCCCGACGGATATTCATTGAGCGTCGGATAGCCGTAGCCGGCGATATCGACCATCGCCTGCCGGTCCATCGCCATCGAGAAGGCGCGGCGGAAATTGAGGTCGTTGAAGGCTGCCTTGTTGCCGGCATTCTTGGTCTGCTGGTTGAGGTTGAACACCACCATCGAGCCGCCGGGGAACCAGTAGGCGTTATGGTCGGGGTCGAGCCCGACATAGGTCTTCTCGATATCCGGCAGGAACGCCCCGAACCAGTCGAGCTCGCCCTTGGTGACCTCGGTCAGCGTCTGGTCGTTGCCGGCGATCTGCGGGAAGCGCAGGCAATCGACGAACAGGTTTGCCGCATCCCAGTAGTTCGGGTTGCGGCACTGCATGTATTCCTGCGGCGTGAAGCGCTCGATCTCGGTCATCGCCCCCGAACCCACCGGCTTCTCATTGGTGAAGGTTGCGGGGTCCGCCACATCCTTCCAGGTGTGCTCGGGCACCACATAGACCTGCACCAGCTTGTAGATCAGGCCCGAATTGGCGGCGTTGTAGGCAATGGTGACATTGTTGCCGTCGACCTCGACACTCTTGATCTGCGTCCAGATGGCGTTGAGGTCGAGCTCCGGATGCGCCTTCAACAGGTTGAAGGTGAACAGCACGTCGTTGGCGGTGAACGGCTGGCCGTCCGACCACTTCACCCCGTCGCGGATCTTGAAGGTCACCGCCGTCAGGTCGTCATTGTAGGTGAAGCTCTGGGCCAGCCGGTACTCGGGCTTGCCGCCCTGCAGCACGTTGAAGATCACCAGCGGCTCGTAAATGAAGTCCTCGACCGTCGACAGCCGCGTCGAGGTGTTGAACGGGTTGAAGTTGGCGACGAACGCCGTGGTTTCTGTCGGAAACGCCGTCAGGATGGCCCTGTCCGCGGCTGTGGCGGGCGCTCCCAGCGCCGCTGCCAGCACGACGAGGCTGAATGTCGTCGATCTCATTGTGTCCACTCCCTGTTTGCCCGGCCGTTAACCGGCCGGGACCCCCTCGGGGCGCCGGCGCCGCTTGCCGCGGTCACTCCACCTCCCCTTGCGGCAGCCACAAAGCCCTGCCGTCCGCCTCGCGTCACCGGGGCAAATGCGTGCAATTCGATGCGCAAGATCGTCAAAATCGGCAAAATCACGGGTTAGACGAAAGTGGTATCCTTGCGCCCGGGCGAGAAATTATCAGACAATAGGCCGCGCTTTGCAGAGGGCTGGGGATGGGACGTCTGCGATTAGTGCCTAACGGCTTTCGCGGCCGGCTGCTTTTGATCTTCCTGTTGATCAGCACCTTGCCGCTGGTGGCGACCGGCTTTGCCTTCTTTGCCATCCTCAACGCCAATGTCGAGGCCCAGACCTTCGGCAAGCTGGGCTTCGTGCGCGACGCCAAAAAGAGCGAGATCGAACAGTATCTCGGCTTCGCCGAGCGCCAGGCGGCGAGCCTCGCCCGCTCCAACGCGGTGCGTTACGCCATCGGCGATTTCTACGGATTTAGCTACGCCTTCCGTCAGATCGACGGCTCACCCGAGCGCGCCACCGCCCTGTTGCAGCAGATCTTCGCCGTCAGCGACAAGGCGGCCGATCACCAGCAGCCGGTGGATGACGACCAACTGCTCAGCCAGGCGCTCGAATATGCCAACGCCCACGTGCAGTTCCACGAAGACTTCGTCAGCTTCATCCGCACCTCGGAATTCGACAACGTCTATCTCGTCACCCCCGAGGGCCGCGTCGTCTATTCGATGCTGAAGGACCGCTACCTGGGGCGCGATCTGAGCCTGGGCTTCAGCGGCACGCTGCTCTCCGATCTGGTCGATCGCTCGATGCGCGCTGCTCCGGGCGGGCCGTTCGAGGTCAGCGATTTCGCCCGCGATCCGATTACCGGCATGTTCGGCGCCTATGTCGCGGTACGGGTCGAATTCTACCACAAGTTCCGTGGCACCGTGGTGCTGCGGCTGCCCACTGCCGGGCTCGATCGCCTGGTTCAGGCGCAGAACAGCGAGACGGCGCAGCTCTATCTGCTGAGCGCGCACCACGCCCTGGTTTCGGCGCCGGCGGGTGCTCAGGCGATGACCGGTATTCCCACTCAGGCGGCAGCGGCGGCCGACGCGCCGCGTGCCGCCATCGTCGCGGCCGGGCTCGGCGGCGCAGCGGCCCTGTCGGCCTCGGCCCCCGTGCAGTTTGGCGATCTCGCCTGGACCCTCGTCGCCGAGGTGCCGACTGCGCTGGCCTTTGCCAATGCCGACGAACTGAAGCGCGTGCTGATCACCGTCGCGGCCATCTCGCTGCCGCTGCTGGTGCTGATCGTGGTGCTGCTGTCGCGCACCATGACGGCGCCGATCGTGCGGCTCACCGGCGTGGCCGAGGCCATTGCCCGTGGCGATCTCGACCGCGACATGCCGGCCATCGCCTCGCCGCGCGAGCTCAGCCGGCTCGCCACCAGCTTCCGCCGGATGCGTGATGCGCTGCGCAACCAGCTGTCATTGGTCGGGCAGAAAAATGCCGAGCTCGAGCAGCAGGTGCGGGTGATCGCCGAAAAGAACAGCGCGCTGGAACTGGCCGACCGGCACAAGGATACCTTCCTTGCCAACACCTCGCACGAGCTGCGCACCCCGCTGAACGGCATAATCGGCATTGCCGAAACCCTCGCCGGCGGCGTCGTCGGCAAGCTCAGCGGCCCGCAGCGCAGCCAGCTCGATCTCATCACTTTCAGCGCCCGGCGGCTGTCGCGCATCGTCGACGATCTGCTCGATCTCTACCGCATTCGCCAGGGCCGCATGCGGCTCGACATCCATCCGGTGCATGTGGCGACCAGCGTCCGCAACGTGCTGCAGCTGTGCGAACCGATGCTGCGCGGCGAGCCGGTGATCCTCACCGTCGACATCCCGGACGATCTCGGCTTTGTCCTCGCCGATCCGGTGCGGCTCGAGCAGATCCTCTACAACCTGATCGGCAACGCCATCAAATACACCGACCAGGGCGCCATCGCGATCAGCGCCGAAGCAACGCCCGAAGGGGCGGTGCTGATGCACGTCGCCGACAGCGGCCGCGGCATCTCGGCCGGCAGCCTAGAGCGCATCTTCCAGCCGCTCGAACAGGTCGACGGCTTCGACACCGCCCGGCAGTCGGGCGGCACCGGCCTCGGGCTCGCCATCGCGCGCCAGCTGGCGCACCTGCTCGAAGGCGAGATTCTGGCGCAGTCGGCCGAGGGGCAGGGCTCGCGCTTTACCCTCCGGCTGTCCCGCGCCACCCCCGCCGCGGCCACCGATCTGCTGGCCGATGCAGACCTTGCGGGCCTTCATTCGGCGGTGGATCACGCCCTCGACGCCCCGATGTTCCTCGCCCAGGACGGTGACGACGCCGCCCCGCAGATCCTCGTGGTCGATGACGAGCCGATCAACATCCAGGTGCTGCGCAACGTGCTGCAGCCACAGGGCTATGTGGTGCGCACCGCCGACAGCGGCCGCGCCGCGCTCGATGCGGTGGAGCGGCATGCGCCCGATCTGGTCATCCTCGATGTGATGATGCCCGATATCGGCGGGCTCGACGTGGCGCGGCAGCTACGCCGTACCCACAGCCTGCTCGAGCTGCCGATCATCATGATCACCGCCCGCAGTCGCACCCGCGATACCCTCGCCGGCTTCGAAAACGGCGCCAACGACTATGTCATCAAGCCCTTCGTCAAGGAGGAGTTGCTGGCCCGCATCGCCACGCTTCTCGAGGCGCGCCGCGCCCGCGGCACGGCTCGCGAAAACCTCGACCTGCGCCAGGAGATCGAGCGCCGCGTGCTGGTCGAGGATGCGTTGCGGCTGTCGCAGCAGCGGCTGGCGCGGCTGCTCGACGCGCTCAATGCCGGCCTCGTCTGCGTCGCCGAGAACGGCGCCATCACCTACGCCAACCATGCCGCCTCGACCCTCGCGGCACGTCGGATCGATGTGGGCGTCACCGCTTTCGCCGACATTATCCCGCCGGCCACCGCCGCGACCGTTGTCGGGCTGGTGCGCGCCGATGGCAAAGCGGTGCTGGAAGCAGTGCCGCTCGACGCCGGACGTCCGCCGGTCCGGCTCAGCGCTTTCGAGCTCGAGGCCGATGCCGGCGGTGGCATCGCCTGCGTCCTGATGGCCGACACCGGCGAGAGCTTTGCCGAGACCGAAGGTCTGGTGCGGGGCCTGCGCGCCGCCATCGATACCGTCGGCCCCGCTCTCACCAGCCCGCCCCCGCTGCCGCCCACCGCGGCCCAGCTCGAAGGTGGCGACGAGTACCGTCACCTCCTCGTCGAGGTGACCAATGCCAGCCTCAGCCTGTGGCGCCGCGTCACCGGTCGCTCCAAGATCGATTTTGCCGAGGCCAGCGGCATCTGGCGCGCCAGCTTCGATCGCTCGTCGCTGCAGGTGCGCACCCTCGACAAGTACCTGCTGATCGAGACCTTGCCCGCCAATCCGCGCTGGCGCGACGTAGTGCAGACGGCCGAATTCGTCCTCGGCGCCACCGATGCTGCCGCCGCCGACCCCGCCATCGCCGCCCTCCGCGCCGACCTCTCCGAGCGGCTGGCGGTGCTGCGCACCCACCTCAAGCTCCACCTTCGCCGTACCTCGCAAAACGATCCGGCCGGCCTCGTCTAGATCACCGGCTCGCCCGGCCCGAAGCGGAGGCGGTAGTCGCTGGGGCCAATGCCGAACTGGCGCTGGATCACCCGGCGCAGGTTCTGTTCCGTCGCCAGCCCAGCCCGCTCGGCGATCACCTTCAGCGGCAGCCCGCTGGTCTCGAGCTCCCGGCAGGCGGCGGCGAGCCGCAGCGCCTCCACGGCGCGGGCCGGCGTCGCGCCGGTCGCTTCCACATAGACCCGGGCAAAGTTGCGGGCGCTCATCCCGGCCCGCTCCGCCAGCCGTTCGACCCTGAGGTCGGCGGAGAGGTTGTCTCGCATCCACTCGTGCAGAGCGTCGAACGGGCCGCCCCGTGGCTGCGGCGGCGGGCTAAACTGACTCTGCCCACCCGGGCGGCGGCGGAACACCACCATCTGGCGCGCCGCTGCCAGGGCGACGGCCGGTCCGAGATCGGCCTCGATCAATGCCAGCGCCAGGTCGATGCCGGCGCTGACCCCGCCCGAGGTCCACACCCGGCCATCGTTGACGTAGATGCAGTCCGGTTCGACCGACAGCCCGGGAAACCGTGCTCCAAGCTCGGTGCTGCCCGACCAGTGCGTGGTGACCCGCCGTCCCTGCAGCAGCCCGGCCTCGGCCAGAAAGAACGCGCCGGTGCAGACCGAACAGAGCCGCGGTACGGCCCCGCCATAGGTCCGCAGCCAGGCCAGCAACCCGGCAAGACTGGGCCCGAACTCCCGCACCCCGCCGGGCACGATCAGCGTGTCGATATCGCGCGGATCGATCTCGGCCAGTGCCCGGGTGACAACCGCGAAACCGGGCGCCGTTTCGATCGGCCCGCCCTCGGCAGAGGCGGTCACCAGTTGGTAGTGGGGTGATGCCGGCAAGCGCTGGCGGTCGGCCGTAGCGAAGGCCTGCAGCGGACCGCTGACGTCGATGGCATTCACCCCGGCATAGGCCAGCATCACGATGAGGTGCTCAGGCAAGCTCGGCAGCCTTCTGTTGGGTTCGCGTCGTCAGCCACCACAGCACGACCAGCGTGGCGAGGGCTAGCAACGGCGCGACGCCGATATTGAGGATGTCCCAGCCGAAACCGGTGAACACCGCCCCGGCCGAAAGGGTAGCGCAGGTTGCCGCGAGATTGCCCAGGAGGCCGGTCAGGGCCTGTGTCTTGCCGCGCTCGTTCGGCCGGTAGGATTGCGCGATCAGCGTCGTGCCGCTGACGATCATGAAGTTCCAGCCGATGCCGATGGCGAATAGCGCCACGTAGAACGCCGGCAACGCGGTCGAGGCCAGTGCCGTCGCTGCCCCCGCCGCCGTCAGCGCCAGCCCGGCGAACAGCACTGTCGGCACGCCGAAGCGCGCGGCCAGCCGGCCGGTGACGAAGGATGGCGCGAACATGCCGATCAGGTGCCACTGGATGATGCCGGCGCCATCGTCGATGCTGTAGCCGCAGGCCAGTGCCGCCAGCGGTGCCGCCGTCATCACCAGCAGCATCGATGCGGCCGCCGCCATGGTCGTTGCAACGCCAGCCAGCAGCACCGGCTGCCGCACAATCTGGCCCAGTGGCCGCGCCGGCATCGCATCTGCCAATACTGTCGATGCCACCGGCTCGGTGTCGCGATAGAGCGCCAGGAAGATCAGCGTCGAAATGAAGGCCAGCGCCGCGACCATGGCGTAAGCCCCGGCGAACGGCGCCGTCGGCAGCAGGTCGCGCGTCCAGTTGGCCAGCGCCGGCCCGGCGATGGCGGCGATCACCCCGCCGGCCAGCACCGTCGAGATCACTCGGCTCTTTCGTGCGGCTTCGACCCCGTCCGCTGCGGCGATCGAATAGAACTGGGCGAACCCCTGGAACGCGCCGACCCCGGCGGTGCCGAGGCAGAACAGCCAGAAATCGCCGAGCACGATCGCCCATACCGACACTACGCCGCCCAGCGCCCCGCAGGCGGCGCCGAGCGCAAAGCCGAGGCGGCGGCCAAACCGCGCCATGACGAATGCCGCCAGCACCGTCACCACGGCCGCGCCGACCGTGATCAGCGCGAAGGGCAGCGTCGCCAGCGCCTTGTCCGGCGCCAGCTGGTACCCGGCAATGCCGGTCAGCGTCAGATCGACGGAAATCGCACAGACATAGAGGCCCTGGCACAGCGCCAGGACGCGGGCGTTGCGGATGCCGATCGGGTTTTGCAGCGGAGCGGCGGACATCTTGGTTCTCCGGGTTGTTTCCGGCGGACGATCGCCCCAACCCACCATGGCGGCAATGACAACAAACTATCAAATCCTGCCAACGTTATCCCAGTACGCATCAGGCGCCGCCTCAACTAGGATCGCGCCGCGCCGCGTCGCGCCACATCACGAGGGGGAATGAGATGACCGACCTGCCCAGCTACGACCTCACCGGCAAGACCGCGCTGGTCACCGGCGCCGCCCGCGGCCTCGGCCGCGCCATCGCGCTGGCCCTTGCCAATGCCGGTGCCGACATCGCGCTCGGCCTGCGCGACCAGGCCTCGGGAGCCGAGGTGATCGCCGAGATCGAGGCGCTCGGCCGCCGCGCCGTGCCGCTGCAGATGGACGTGCTGGATCTGCCGCAGGCCTATACGGCGATCGACGCCGCCATCGCCGCGCTCGGCCACCTCGATATCCTCGTCAACAATGTCGGTGGCGGCACCGAAGGCCCGATCGAGGCGTTCAGCGAGGACGAGTTCGACCTCACTATCAATCTCAACGTCAAGGCGAGCTTCTTCATCGCGCAGCGCGTCGCCCGCCACATGATCGCCCGCGGCCAGGGCGGCGCCATCGTCAACATGAGTTCGCAGGCCGGCTTCATCGCGCTGCCCGGCGAAGGCATCTACTGCCTGTCCAAGGCCGCGGTTGCTCACATGACCAAGTGCATGGCCGTCGAGTGGGGCAAGTACGGGATTACCGTCAACGCCGTCGCGCCGACCTTCATCGAGACCGACGGCACCGCCGAAGCGTTGGGTCGTCCTGGCTTCCGCGACGACGTGCTCGAACGCATCGCCGCGCTGCATCGCGTCGGCCAGCCCCGGGAAGTCTCAGGCGCCGTGGCTTTCCTTGCCTCGCCCGCCGCTTCGCTGATCACCGGGCAGACCCTCATCATCGATGGCGGCTGGACCTCGCGCTAAGTTTTGACCGGCCGGTCAACTCTGGCATTCATCGGCCTAAGCTTTGTCGAGCAAATACAAATCAGTAACCAAGCGTAACATCGCCGCCGGGCACCTACGCAGTTTTTGATATTGTTAACTTCGGCCCGCTTAGGTGCTGTGATCCAACCGCCGCTTTGGGGCCCAGCCGGTGCGTGTGCTTATCGTCGATGACTCGCGTTCCAGCCTGGCCTTTATCGGCCATGTGATCGGTGCTCTCGAGGATGTCGAGATCGCCGCATGCTTATTGCCGAGCAAGGCCCTGGCCCTTGCCGCCACCACCCAGTTCGACCTGGTGCTGGTCGACCACGTCATGCCCGAAATGGATGGCGTCGAGCTGACCCGGCGCCTCAGGGCCGAGGAGGCCTATCGGCTGGTGCCGATCGTCATGGTCACCTCCGACAATGCTCCGGCCCTGCGTGTCCGCGCCATCGCCGCCGGCGCCACCGATTTCGTCAACAAGCCCTTCGATTCCACCGAACTGCAGGCGCGGGTCCGTAACCTGCTGGCGCTGCGCCGCTCGCAGAGCGAACTGGCCGATCGTGCCGCCTGGCTCGCCCGCGAGGTCGAACTCGCCACCCGCCACCTGGTCGAACGCGAGGAGGAGATCATCTGGCGTCTCGCCCGCGCCATCGAATACCGCGACGGCGATACCGGCGAGCATGTGTCGCGCGTCGCTCAGGTCTCCTCGATGATCGCCGCCGCCATCGGTCTGACGCCCCAGCGCTGCCGCATGATCTATCTGGCGGCGCCGCTGCACGACATCGGCAAGATCGGCATTGCCGACGCCATCCTGTCCAAGCCCGGCAAGCTCACGCCCGACGAGCTCCGCGTCATGCGCACCCATGTGTCGATCGGCGCGCGCATTCTGGAGCACGGCTCGTCCGAGGTGATCCGTACCGCCGAACTGATCGCCCAGAGCCACCATGAGCGCTGGGACGGTACCGGCTACCCGGATCGCCTTTCGGGTACCGATATTCCGATCGAAGCGCGCGTCGTCGCCATTGCCGACGTCTTCGATGCGCTCTGTTCCGAGCGTCCCTACAAGCGTGCCTGGCCCATCGAGGAGGCGCGTCGCGAGATCCTGTCGCTGTCCGGCACGCATTTCGACCCGGCCTGCGTGGCGGCCTTCGAAGCGCGCTGGCCCGAAATCCTCGCGCTGATGGCGGCCGTTCCCGAGGTCGCACGCCTCGCCGGGTGAAACCGGTTCCTCTCCCCGCAAGTCATCGTCATCTCGCGCAAGCCGCCTGCGACGGACGTTGCCCGGCACGCCGCGGCGTCGAGGTCTGTCGACCCCATCCTGTCGCTGAGTATCGCCAGTATTGGCGCGCCACGCCGCCTCGCCAATGACTCCTGGCAAGCATCCGACGACTCCCTCGGAGTCGCGCGACGACTCCCGCGAGTCACGTCGATCGATTCTGGCGATTCAATACCTTGCGAGTAATACTTGCGATTACTTCGCCGCCATAATTCTACCAAATACTGCTTAGTGGTAATTGAGGCTTAACAAATACCCGTGATCATCGTGATCATCAGGGGCAAACAGCAATTCCGTGGACGCGGGGACTGTTTTCGGGCTGGGGCGACAGAACACGTCGTTTCCGCCGAGGCTGCCGTTTTGTCTCTGAAAACAAAACGTTACGTATCGCAGAAGCATACTTGTCCGGGGCCAGAACGAACCCATGTCGCGAGCATCAGCGCACCCGCTCCATTTGAGCGGCGACCTTTCCTTACGCAATATTGCCGAGCTTCACACGCGCCTGCTGCAAGCTTTGGCTGAGCACCGTGCCATCGAGCTCAATACGGCCGCCGTCGAGAGCGTCGATGTCGGCACGCTGCAGCTGCTGGTCTCGGCGACCCACAGCGCAGCGGCCGACGATCGTAGCCTGAGCCTCGCTGCCGATGCCGCAACGCCTATGGGCCGTGCCCTGGTACGGGCCGGTTTCTTTACTGGGGACGGCAAGCCACTGGTAGCAACCCTTTCCACCTGGACCCTGACGCGCGAGGCGGCATGAGCAAGACCATCCTCACCATCGACGATTCCGCTTCCATCCGGCAGATGGTCGCCATGACGCTGAAGAGCGCCGGACTGACCGTGCTCGAGGCCGGCAACGGGCTCGAAGGCTATAACAAGGCCACCACCGAGACGGTGCATGCTGTGGTCACCGACCTCAACATGCCCGTGATGAACGGGCTGGAGTTCCTGAAGAAGTTCCGCCAGCACCCGGCGGGCAAGGGCATCCCGGTGATCCTCTTGACCACCGAGTCCGACGAGGAGCTGAAGCGCCAGGCCCGCGAAAGCGGCGCCACGGGCTGGATCGTCAAGCCGTTCAAGCAGGATCAGCTGCTGGCAGTGATCAAGAAGGTCACCGGCGCATGAGCTCCGATCCCACCGACACGTTCCGGCAGGAAGCCCGCGAGCTGCTCGAGCAACTCGAACAGGGGCTGCTCGATCTGGAGCAGAACCCCGCCGACGCCGACCTGGTCAACTCCGTCTTCCGGGCGCTCCACACCATCAAGGGCTCCGGCGCGATGTTCGGGTTCACCGATGTCGCGGCGTTCGTGCACGAATTCGAAACCGCCTTCGACAAGGTGCGCAAGGGCCTGTCGCCGATCACTCCCGAGCTGGTCGCCGTGGCGCTCGATGCCAAAGATCATGTGCATCACCTGATCGAAACCCCCGACGCCGCGACCGACGCCGGCGACGCCATCCTCTCGGCCTTGCGCGGCATCGTCGAGCCCGACCGCTTCCCGGCCGCGCCGATGGCGCAGAGCTCTGGCGTTGCCGCCAATGTCTCCCCCGAGCTCACCGGCCGCTGGCGCATTCGCTTCAAGCTGCCCGAGGACGCGCTGGTGCACGGCACCAACCCGCTGCTGCTGCTCGGCGAGATCGCCGATCTCGGGGCCTGCGAGGTCACGGCGCTGGTCGACAACGTGCCGACCCTTGATGTCCTCGACCCCGAAGCTTGCCATCTCGGCTGGCAGGTCGACCTCACCCACCCCGATCCCACCGCCGCGCTCGACGATGTCTTCCTGTTCCTGAAGGACGGGATGGAGCTGTCGATCGAACCGCTCGTCCCGGCCAGCCCTATCGCCGAGCTCGTGTCATCGCCGGTGCTGGACATTCTCGCCGAGGATGAACCGCTGGCCGAGACCGAGGAACCTGTCGCTGAAGCCGCTCCGATCCGCGCCCATCGCGAGCCGAAGGAACCAAGAGCCGAAACCGCCGAACGCGCCTCCACTTCGCTGCGCGTCCCTGCCGAGCGGCTCGATGAACTGATGGATCGCGTCGGCGAACTGGTCATTGCCCAGGCCCGGCTGTCGCAGATGGCGGCGCAGAGCTCCGACGGCAATCTGAAGACCATCGCCGAGGAACTGGAGCGCCTGAGCTCCGGGCTGCGCGACACCACCATGGGCATCCGGATGGTGCCGATCGGTTCGCTGTTCTCGCGCTTCCGTCGCCTCGTCCACGACCTGTCGCGCGATCTCGACAAGGAGATCGAGTTCATCACCACGGGTGAGGATACCGAGCTCGACAAGACCATGATCGAGCGGCTGGCCGACCCGTTGGTCCACCTGATCCGCAACTCGGTCGACCACGGCCTCGAAACCGCCGAGCAGCGCATCAAGGCGGGCAAGCCCGTCAAAGGCACCGTTCGCCTCTCCGCCGTCTATGCCGGCGCCGAGGTGGCAATCTCGGTGACCGATGACGGCGCCGGCCTCAATGCTGCCCGCATCCGGGCCAAGGCGGAAGAGCAGGGGCTGCTGACGCCGGAATCGCGCATCGCCGACCACGACCTGTTCCAGCTGATCTTCGCTCCTGGGTTCTCGACGGCCAAGGAGGTCACCTCGCTCTCGGGGCGCGGCGTCGGCATGGATGTGGTCAAGCGCACCATCGATGGGCTGCGCGGCAAGATCGAACTCTCCACCAGGCCGGGCGAAGGCACTACGGCGACGCTGCGCCTGCCGCTCACCCTCGCCATCATCGAGGGCATGCTGGTCCGCGTCGGCAATGGCCGCTACTCGATCCCGCTATCGGCGGTCGAGGAGTGCGTCGAGCTGCCGGCCGAGGTCGCGACCCACTCACGCGGCCGCAACTTTCTCGATATCCGCGGCAGCCTGGTGCCGTTCCTGCGCCTGCGCGATCTGTTCAACACCCCGGGCGAAGCCGACAGCCACCAGAAGGTGGTGATCATCTCCTCGGGCGAGGGCCGGGCGGGCCTGGTGGTCGATCAGATCATCGGCAACAACCAGACCGTCATCAAGCAGCTCAGTAAGCTCCACACCGATCTCGAGACCTTCTCGGGCGCCACCATCCTCGGCGACGGCACCGTGGCGCTGATCCTCGATACCTCGCGGCTGGTCTCCTACGGCCAGGCCCATGAGGAGAAGTACCGCAACACCGAGGGGAGGGTCGCGGCATGACCGCCTTCACCGAACCGATGCGCGCCCTGACCCTCAGGCTCGACGATGAATTGTTCGCCATCGAGGCGCAGAGCGTGCGTGAAATCCTCGATCTGGTGCCGGTCACCGCGGTGCCCAACGCTTCGCCTTTCGCCGCCGGGCTGATCAATGTGCGCGGCCGCGTTGTGCCGCTCACCAACCTGAAGGTCGCCTTCGGCATGCAAAGCGCCGAGCCCGACCAGGACACCCGCATCGTCGTCATCGAAACTGAAATCGAGGGTGAGCCGAGTGTGGTCGGCATCCTCGCCGACAAGGTCTACGACGTCACCGATATCGAGCCCGCCGCCATCGAGGAAGCGCCGCGCGTCGGCATGCGCTGGCGCCCCGACTATGTGCGCGGCATCGGCAAGCGCCGGGGGGATTTCATCATCATCCCCGACATCCATCGCATCTTTGAACTCGAGGGCCGCAGAAGCGGCTCGTCTGCAGCATCGGAAGAAAGGGCCGCATCGTGAGGCTAACTATCAAGGCAAAGCTGGCAGCGGTATTCGGCGCCGTCATCGTCATGTCGGGCGTCAGCATGCTGATCGCGCTGCAGAACCTCGACAAGCTGAACCAGTCGCTCGACACCATCGTCAACGTGCGGTCGGCCAACACCCTCACCTTGCAGAGCATGCAGACGCATCTCGAGAGCCTCGGCTCGCGCATCCGCGCCATGATCATCACCGACGATCCCGCGGTGATCGAGGATTACGCCAAGAAGATCACCGAAGAGTACGGCCAGATGGACGAGCTGTTCACCCGGCTCGAGGGCAATATCGCCGACGAACAGGTCCGCGCCCAGTTGCCGGAATACACCGCCAAGACTGCCGCCTATCGCGCCGAGATGGCCAAGGCGATGGAACTGGCGGCGCTCAACACCGATACCGCGGCGCTCACCGTCACCACCACCGACGGCAGTGGCGCCCTGGGCGTGGTCGAAGAGAGCATGACGGCCCTGACCCGCGCGCTGGCCAACCGCGTCTCGGGTGGCGATCTCACCGCCTTCCCGGCCTTCAAGGCGTCGTCCGAGGCCTTCATGACCCTCACCGATGTGTTCCGCCAGCAGCGCAACGTGCTGCTCGCCTCCACCCTGCCGGCAAAGCAGGACGAGTGGTACGCCGACTACAAGGCGGGCGTGGCCAGCCTCGGTGAACTGTTCCCGACGCTCGAACGCACCATCTCGGCCACCGAAGCGCCCTTGCTGGCTGCCGCACGCGACGCCTACGCCAACTTGGTCATCGCCATGGACAAGGCCGTCGATATCTCGGTGCAGCGCGGCGACTACAATGCGCTCGCTGCCTCCGACGTCGCCGCTGAGCAGCGCCGCGAAGTCAACACCGTGCTCAACCGTATGATCGATCGCAACAAGGAAGTGCTGAACGCCGCCGACGATGAGGCGAGGCAGCTTTACGAGAGTTCGATGACCCTGCTCCTGGCACTGCTGGTCGGCTCGGTGGTCATCGCCATCGCCGCCGCGCTTTGGATCGTCCTCTCGATCTCGAAGTCGCTCGGCGCCGCGCTCGGTCTCGCCAATGCCGTCGCCGCCGGCGATCTCAGCGCCGAGGCCAGGGTCAAGTCGAACGACGAGATCAAGGATGTCATCGACGCGCTCAACCTGATGACGCAGAAGCTGCGTGAAGTGGTCAGCGAAGTCACCGCCGCTGCCCGCAACGTCGCCTCCGGCAGCCAGGAACTCTCCGCCACCGCCGAGCAACTGAGCCAGGGGGCCACCGAGCAGGCCTCCTCGACCGAGGAGGCGTCCGCCTCGATGGAAGAGATGGCCTCGACCATCAAGCAGTCGGCCGACAACGCCCAGCAGACCGAAAAGATCGCCCGCCAGTCGGCGGCCGACGCCAATGCCTCCGGCGAGGCGGTGGGCAACGCCGTCAACGCCATGCAGACCATCGCCGAAAAGATCATGGTGGTGCAGGAGATTGCCCGCCAGACCGACCTGCTCGCCCTCAACGCCGCGGTGGAAGCCGCCCGGGCCGGTGAGCATGGTCGTGGTTTCGCGGTGGTGGCTTCGGAAGTCCGGAAACTCGCCGAACGCAGCCAGGCTGCCGCCGCCGAGATTTCGACCCTCTCGGTCGATACCGTGAAGGCGGCCCGTTCGGCCGGTGACATGCTCAGCAAGCTGGTGCCCGACATCCGTCGCACCGCCGAACTGGTGGAAGAAATCTCCGCCGGCTCGCGTGAGCAGAATGCCGGTGCGGCCCAGATCAACACCGCCATCCAGCAGCTCGACAAGGTCACCCAGCAGAACACCTCGGCGGCCGAGGAGATGTCGGCCACTTCCGAGGAGCTGGCCAGCCAGGCCGAACAGCTGCAGAGCGCCATCAGTTACTTCCGCATCGATCAGAGCCAGCAGGCTCGTGTCGAAGTTGCTGCCATCGATCGCGCCCCGCAGCGCGCCCGTCGCACTGCCCAGCTGCAGGAAGAAATCCTCAGCAAGGCGCCGCACCTGACGCGCAAGAAGACGTCGGCCCGTACCAGCGGTGGCGGCTTCGATCTCGAGCTCGACGACATGGGCGACGATCTCGACAGCGAGTTCACCCGCCGCGGCGCTGCGTGATCACCTTATAGCGATGCCGGGGTTGCTCAGGCCGCCCCGGCCACCGACCACAGCAACGAATTCGGGCAGAGGATCGCAGAAGCGGTCCGTGGGCTAGGGGGCCACGCCAAATGAGATTGACCATCAAGACCAAGCTGATCGCGGCCTTCGCCACGGTCATCGTGCTCAGCGCCATCAGCATGGCCATTGCGCTGCTGAACCTGGGGGCGCTCAACACCTCGTTCAGTGCCGCCATGGAAGGCAACGTCAAGCGCATCCAGCTCGCTGCCGACCTCGAGGCCGCGACCCTCAAGGTGGCGCGCGACGAAAAGAACCTGATCCTCACCCAGGATCCCGGTGCGATTACTGCACTGCTTACCCAGATGGACGCCGAGATCGACGCTGTCCATGCCGACACCACGACGCTGCGCGAGCTTTCCAGCGAAGCCGGCAAGCCTTTGGTCGACAAGTTCGGCGCTGACTATGACGCCTACCTCGTACAGCACGCCGAAGTGCGCCGGCTGTCGACCCTCAACCTCGATGCCGAAGCCTTCGCGCTCGCCTCCGGCAAGGCCGCCGAAGTGCGCGCCGGGTCGGTCGCGCGGCTTGACGAGATCGTTGCGCTCAACAATTCCCAGCTCGCCGAAGCCATTGCCGGTGCCGAAGCCCTCTACGCTTCGTCCTCGCTGCTGCTGACCGCACTGCTGGTCGGCTCGACTATTATCGCCGTCGCCGCAGCCGCTTTCATCATCGTCGGCATCAGCCGCGGCCTCGGCAAGATCAAGCAGGTGGTCAGCGCCGTCGCCATTGGTGATCTCGACCAGAACATCGAAATCAAGTCCAATGATGAGATCAAGGATCTGGTTGACACGGTCAATATCATGACGGCCAACCTGCGCACCACCGCCGCCCTGGCCGACCGTGTCGCCGACGGCGATCTCACTGTCGAGCCACAGCCGCTCTCCGACCGCGACACCCTTGGCCTGGCGCTGCAGCGCATGGTCGAAAAGCTCCGCGACGTCATCGCCGAAGCCATCATCTCGGCCAACAACGTTTCGGCCGGTTCGCAGGAACTCTCGGCCACCGCCGAGCAGCTGAGCCAGGGTGCTACCGAGCAGGCCTCCTCCACCGAAGAAGCCTCCGCCTCGATGGAAGAAATGGCCGCGACCATCAAGCAGTCGGCCGACAACGCGCTGCAGACCGAGAAAATCGCCCGTCAGTCGGCGGCCGACGCCATCGCCTCGGGCACCGCGGTCAATGATGCCGTCACCGCCATGCAGACCATCGCCCAGAAGATCATGGTGGTGCAGGAGATCGCGCGCCAGACCGACCTCCTGGCGCTCAATGCTGCGGTGGAAGCGGCGCGCGCCGGCGAGCACGGCCGTGGCTTCGCCGTGGTCGCATCCGAAGTCAGGAAGCTCGCTGAACGCAGTCAGGCTGCCGCCGCAGAGATTTCCACCCTCTCCGACACTACGGTGAAGACCGCACAATCGGCCGGCGAGATGCTGACCCGCCTGGTGCCCGATATCCAGCGCACAGCCGAGCTGGTGGAAGAGATCACCGCCGGGGCCCGCGAGCAGAACGCCGGCGCCAGCCAGATCAACACCGCCATCCAGCAGCTCGACAAGGTCACCCAGCAGAACACCTCGGCAGCTGAAGAAATGTCCGCGACCTCGGAGGAACTGGCGAGCCAGGCCGAGCAGTTGCAGAACGCCATCAGCTACTTCCGTATCGAGGCGACCCGTGCCGTCGCCACCGAGGCGCCGAAGCAGCCGGCGAGCAAGCGCAGCAATGCGATCCGCAGCGAGCTGATGGCAAAGGCGCCACATCTCAAGCCGCGGGCCCGTCCGGCCGGCAAGCTCAACGGCAATGGCGGCTTCGATCTCGACATCGACGATGCCGGCGACGAGCTCGACAGCGAGTTCACCCGCCGCGGCGCAGCCTGAGGAGAGCCGCGATGGCGGAGAAAGCCCAATATGTGACGCTGGGGGTCGACGGCGAGCTGTTCGCCGCCCCGGTCGAGCAGGTACAGGAGATCCTCGAAATGCGTCCGGTGGCACGCCTGCCGCAGGCTCCGGCCAACCTGCTCGGCATGACCGACGTGCGCGGCGAGGGTATCCCGGTGCTCGACCTGCGCCTGACCCTCGGCCTGCCCGCCGCGGATGACACCGAGAACACCCGCATCGTGGTGCTCAACGTCAGCGGCGGCGCCGGCCCGATGACGGTGGGCCTCCGCACCGACCGGGTGTTCGAGGTCACCGTGCTCGACGCCGACCAGTTGGAGCCGCCGCCGGCCATCACCGGCAACTGGCGCGACCACGCCGTTGCCGGCATCGGTCGCCGCAATGGCAGCTTTGTCACCGTGCTCGATCTCGACCGCCTGCTCGGCAGCGTCGCCGAGGCGGCGTGATGCTTGTGCTGACTGAAGCAGACGGCCCCCTCCCGGCTTCCCCCATGAAGGGGGAGGTGAAGAAACGGGGCTCTGGCTCGATCCTGCCAAGCACTCGATGCGGCACCTCCCCCTTCATGGGGGAGGATGGGAGGGGGCCGTCTCTCTCAGTCGGCTCCCTGGAGTTGCTCCATGCCTAACCTCGCCCTCAAAACCCCGCCCGACGACGCCGAGGATCACCTCAGCGCGCTCGATTTCGGCCGCATCGCCAAGCTCATCGAGGGTGAGGCCGGCATCAAGCTGCCGCCGGGCAAGCGCCTGATGGTCGAAGGCCGGTTGCGCAAGCGCATGCGGGCGCTCGGCCAGCCGGATTTCGCCAGCTACTGCAACCTGCTGTTCCGGCAGGGCGGGCTCGAGCGTGAGCTCACTCACCTGATCAATGCCGTCACCACCAACAAGACGGACTTCTTCCGCGAAGCCGAGCATTTCGACTTTCTCGTCGAGCAGATGGTTCCGACCTTGCTGAAGGCGCGCGAGCGCAACCCGCTGCTGAAGATCTGGAGCGCTGCCAGCTCCACCGGCGCCGAGGCTTACACGCTCGCCATGGTGCTCGGCGACCTGCAGGCGCAGCGCAGTGATTTCCGTTTCGCCATCCTCGGCACCGACATCTCGACGGCGGTGCTGGCGCAGGGGCGCCGCGCCGTCTACCCGGCCGAGATGATCGCACCGGTGCCGCCGGAACTGCAGGCACGCTACCTCATGCACGCCCGGCGCCCCGGCGCCCGCCGCGAGGTGCGCGTGGTGCCCGAACTGCGCCGGCTCGTCCGTTTCACCCATCTTAACCTGATGGATCAGACCTATCCCTTCGATCGCGATGTCGACGTGATCTTCCTGCGCAACGTGCTGATCTACTTCGAGAAGGCCGACCAGGATGCGGTCGTCGCCCGTCTCGTCGATCATCTCCGGCCTGGTGGCTACATCGTCCTCGGCCATTCGGAGTCGATGATCGGCACCTCGCTCGCTGTGCGGCAGGTTGCCCCCGCTGTGTTCCAGAAGCTCTGAGACCTGAGATGTCCGACCCCGCTGAAACCGACCGCAAGATCCGTGTGCTGATCGTTGACGACTCCGCTGCCGTGCGCACCACGCTTTCGGACATCATTGCCTCCGATCCGGAGCTCGAGGTCATGGCAACGGCCGCCGATCCCTATATCGCGGTCGAGCGCATTCGCGCCGAAGTCCCGGATGTGATCTTTCTCGATATCGAGCTGCCGCGCATGGACGGCATCACCTTTCTCAGAAAGCTGATGTCGCAGCGGCCGATCCCGGTGGTGATCTGCTCGTCGCACGCCAGCGAGGGCAGCGACACGCTGATCGAGGCGCTCGAGGCTGGTGCCGTCGATGTGGTGCCCAAGCCGCGCGTCGATACCGCCCAGTTCCTCCACGATTCCCGCGTCCGCATCTGCGATGCGGCGCGCTCCGCCGCTCATGCGCGGCTGAGGGGACGCGTCCGTCCGCCAGCGCCGAAGCTCGCCGTCGAAAAAAAGCTCACCGCCGATGCGGTGATCCCGCCGCGCTCGGCGGCGCGCGCCGCCTCTGCGACCGCCTCCATGCCCACCACCCAGCCGATCATCTGTATCGGCGCCTCCACCGGCGGCACCGAGGCGCTGCGCGATGTGCTCGAGGCGCTGCCGGTGACGACCCCCGGCATCGTCATCGTCCAGCACATGCCCGAGCGGTTCACCGCCGCCTTCGCCCGCCGGCTCAACGGCATCTGCCAGATGGAAGTGAAGGAAGCCGAGGATGGCGACGTGGTGGAGCCGGGCCGCGTGCTGATCGCCCCGGGCAACCACCACATGACCCTGCAGCGTTCGGGTTCGCGCTACACCGTGGGCATCGTCGATGGTCCGCATGTCTCGCGCCACCGCCCGTCGGTCGACGTGCTGTTCCGTTCCGCCGCCTACGCCGCCGGCAAGAACGCGCTTGGCATCATTCTCACCGGCATGGGTGACGACGGCGCCCGCGGCCTGCTCGAGATGCGGCAGGCCGGCGCGGCGACGCTGGCCCAGGACGAGGAAAGTTCCATCGTCTTCGGTATGCCCAAGGAAGCCATCGCGCTCGGCGCCGCCGACAAGGTGGTTCCGCTCCGCCGCGTCGCCACCGAAATCACCACCTACGCCGCCCGTGCCCCGCAAAAGGACACCGCATGACCGCCCTCGAAGCCGCCGAGCTCTCCGCGATCCTCCCCCGCGTGGCGGGGGAGGGGCTTCGAGCCGTCCCGGAGGGGGAGTCGCTCCAGTGGAGCGATTCGAGGGGAGAAGGCCTTGAGAGCGATGCTCGAAAGGCCCATGCGGAGCATGGAGGAGGGGGCGGCCAGACCCTCGGACATAGCAACGACGACGCCCTCGCTCGCCAACTCCTCGCCATCGCCGCCGACCTTGCCGCGCCGCGCGACGCCATCGATGGCGCCTTCGTCGCGGTCGGCACTCGCCTCGCCGAGTGCGCCGAAATCCTGTCTCGCCTGACCGAAAGCTTCGAGACCCTGCCGGTCGACCTCGAAGGCCCCGACCTCACCGAGGCCACCGACCGGCTGGCCGTGGTCGGCCGTCGCGCCGGCGCGATCGCTGTCACGCTCGGCGCCGAGCAGGCCGATCTCAACCGTCTCGTCGACGCGCTGCGCGGTGCTGCGCACCCGATTTCCGAGCTCCGGCGCACCGTCAAGATGATGGGCATCGTCGCCATCAACGCGCGCGTCGTCGCCGCCAGCGTGGTCAGCGACACCGAGGATTTCGGGGTTTTCACCACCGACATTGCGCAGCTGTCGGAGTCCGCGGCCACCACTATCCAGCGCTTCTCGCGCACCTACGAGGCGCTCACTATCGTGGTCGGAGAAGCCGCCGGCGCCCGTGCCAGTTTCGAAGCTGCGCATCGCGACACCCTCGCGACCCTCGCTGCCGAACTCGAACGCGACCTCGCCGAAGTGACCGAGCAGCGCCTCACCTCAGTCCGCTCGAGTGCCGTCACCGGCCAGATGTCCCGTGCCATCACCGACAAGGTCGCGACGACCGTGATGGCCCTGCAGGTCGGCGACGCCACCCGCCAGCGCGTCGAACATGTCGAAGCCGCGCTGCGCGATCTCTCCGCCCTTGTCCTCCCCCGCGGGGCGGGGGAGGCGGGGCATGCGGAGCACGGGGGAGGGGGGAGTCAGACTCTCGCATCCCCAATCACCGAGCTGCAGCGCCAGCAGCTCGCCGGCGCGCGCGAAACCCTGGTCCTCGAAATGGCCTCCGGCGCCGACGCTCTCACCCAGCTCGCTCAAGATGTCGAGGCCGTGCTCGAGCATGCCCAAGAGGTCTACGGCTCGGCCGAAAACCGCTCAGCCCTGTCCGAACTGCATGGCGCCGTCCGTCGCGCGGTCATCGTGCTGCGCGATTGCGAGAGCGAGCGCGAGAAGCTCGACCGGGTCGCCGTCGCCGTGTCGGAGACCGTCACTGTGCTCCTCAACCACGTCGAGGCGGTGCAGGAGATCGAGTACAAGATGCGGCTGGTTTCGCTCAACGCCGCGGTGAAGTGCGCGCAGCTCGGGCCGCGCGGTCGCGCCCTCGACGTCATCGCCCAGCAGTTGCGCACCCTTACCGGCGAAACCGTCGTCTCGGCCCACGAGGCCGTCGAGCGGCTCAACGAGGCAGCGCGGTTCTCCGCCGCTTTCACCGATGCCACCGGGGCCGGCGCCGGCCGTGTCGGCGACCTGGAGCGCGAGGCCGCTGCCTCGCTCACCCAGCTCGAGACCGTCGGCATGCGGATGAAGAAGGCGCTGCTCGAACTCTACGACGACGGCCCCAAGGTCGCCGAGCGTCTGCACCAGGCGGTCGACAGTCTCGCTAACCATGGCGCCATCTCCGAAGCGCTGAGTGATATCGAACTCGGCATTGCCGGCCTCGATCCGTCCCTGTCGGCGGAAGCAGAACCCGAGGGCGGAGACACCTCGAGTCAGGAACTCACTGAGTTCCTGACGACGCTCCGCAAGCGCTACACCATGGACGCCGAGCGTCGCCTGCACGATGCTTTCACCGGCATCGAAATCGCCCCCGAACCCGTCGCCGACACCGCCGAAGCAGCACTCGACGACCTGTTCTTCTGACGGAGGAACACCGATCGCGCGATCAGCGCTCTATTCTTCTCCCCGTCGGGGAGAAGGTGGCGCGTAGCGCCGGATGAGGGAGCAGGTACCGCCGGCGAGAGAGGCGCTCCCCCTCAGAGGGGCAGGCAAGGTGCCTGCCACCCCTCACCCGTCTCGGCCTGCGGCCGATCCACCCTCTCCCCGGCGGGGAGAGAAAAACAGGTGTTCGCCGCCCCCAAGTGTTCTTCCCCCCCTTCAGGAGCGACGCTCTCCTCTCCCAAAGGGCAACGTCACATGTCGTCCTCGACAGGCCCAACATGTGATTTGACGTAGCGGGAACTGGTCCGACATATATGCGTTTACACGTATACAGCGGCGGCGGGCCCCTGGTTATGTGAGTCTGTCGGGGCCATTCCGATGAGTGACATGGACGACCGTGAGTTCGGCGAACTCCTCGCAATGCTGCGCGGCAGTGACGAGCATTTCGATCCTCATCGCCTCACCAGTTTTTCCGACGCCACGCTGCTCGAGGTTCTCCACCCGCTGGGGGACGGCCGGCTGGTGACCAACGTTCCGAGTTTCGTCGCCGTGCGCGATGAGTTGCGCCGTCGTGGCCTGCTGCCACGCGACCACTGACCTGGAAGTGCAAGCGCTGACAGCGCGCTAGCCTGGTCACTGCCCCCGAAAATCCACAGTCAACGGCCCATCTGGACTCGCAGTGGGACTTCCGGTAACGTTCCCAATAGATGCCGGTAACGGCACAGGGAGGTTGCATGGGCAGACGGCCCACCATCATCGATGTGGCCAAGCTCGCCGGGGTGTCGAAAAGCACCGCCGCGCGCGCCCTCTCTGATTCCCCCGACGTCAACGACACCACCCGCGACAAGGTCCGCAAAGCCGCCATCGCCAGCGGCTATGAGCGCAACCATCTCGCCGTCGGCATGCGGTCGGGCCGCTCCGGGCTGTTCGGCCTCGTCATCCCCGACATTACCAACCCGTTCTGGGCCGAGGTCGCCCGCGGCGCGCAGGATATCGTGGGCGAGAACGATGCCTCGCTGCTGGTGTTCTCCTCCGATTGGGATCACGACCGCGAGGCCTCGCACCTGCGTGCTTTGCGCCAGGCCCGGGTCGAAGGCGCCATCGTCAACCCGGTCTCCGACAATGCCGAGGATTTCGGCCGCTTCGGCGTGCCCTTCTCCCTGATCGGCTCGAGCGCCGAACGTTTCCCCGATACTCCGAGCATCGGTTCGGACATCCGCCAGGCCGTGCGGCTGGGCCTCGATCACCTGGTGGCTCGCGGTCACGCGGCGCCGGCCCTGATCCTCGGCCCCAAATCCCGCCTGGCCCGGGCCCGGTTCCTGCGCTCGGTGCATGAGCACTGTGTCGAACGCGATATCGATCCGGCCGTGCTGCAGGTCGAGGATGGCGACTACACCTTCGAGGGCGGCCATGGTGCCATGCAGCGCCTGATGGCACGCCAGCAGGGCGGCCACCTGACGGTGTTCTGCGCCAACGACCTGATGGCGCTCGGCGCCATGCTGGCGGTCCGCGAGGCCGGCCGCGAGTGCCCGCGCGATGTCTCCATTCTCGGCTTCGACGGGGTGCCTGCCGGCGCCTTCTCGTGGCCCGGGCTCACCACCATCGAAAAGCCGGCCCGTGAGCTTGGCCGTCGCGCCGCTCAGGCGCTGTTCGATGAGATCGCCGGCCGTCCGCAGGATGGCCGCACCTATTTGCCGTGCCGCCTGATAGAGCGAGGCTCACTCGCCGATCTCAGAGCTCAGGCGCCCCTGCGCGTTGCCGGGGCGAGGAGGAACTAGAAGCATGTCGAGCGTCGAGCAAAACGCGTCGGTTACTGCCCGTGTCTCCGGGAACGTTCCCACGTCCCAACGTCTCGCCAATGGCGTCCGCCGCTGGTGGCCGTATTACGTCATGCTGGCCCCCGGCCTGCTGTTCTTTCTCATCTGGCATTACTTCCCGATCTGGGAAGCCAAGATGGCGTTCGAGCAGGTGCGCATCATTCCACCCAACCTGTGGGTCGGGCTGAAGCACTTCCAGACGCTGTTCGCCTCGCCGGTGTTCTATCAGGTGCTGGCCAACACCCTGATCATCTCGAGCCTCAAGATCCTCTTCGTCTTCCCGGTGCCGATCATCGTCGCGCTGCTGCTCAATGAGGTGCGGAGCGGCCGGCTCAGGAAGTTCGTGCAGTCCGCGATCTACCTGCCGCACTTCCTCAGCTGGGTGGTGATCGCCGGCATCTTCATTGCCATCCTGTCGCCGTCGGATGGCGCGGTGAACCAGATCACCGGCTTGTTCGGTGCCAAGCCGACCGCCTTCATGACCGATGGCAACTCCAGCCGCTGGGTGCTGGTGTTCTCCGAAATCTGGCGCTCGGCCGGCTGGGACAGCCTGCTCTATCTCGCCGCCATCATCGGCATCGACCAGTCACTCTACGAAGCGGCCGAGCTTGATGGCGCCAATCGCTGGCAGAAGGTCTGGCACGTCACCATTCCGGGGATCGTCCCGACGATCGCCACGCTCTTCATCCTCAACATGGGGATGTTCCTCTCGGCCGACCTCAACCAGGTCATCAACTTCCTCAACGACGTGAACCGCGGTCAGATCGATATCCTCGATACCTACGTCTACCGCATCGGTTTGAGGACCGGCGAGTACTCGCTCGCCACCGCGGCAGGCCTGTTCAAGGCGGTGTTCGGCATGATCCTGATCCTCTCGGCGCACTTCGTTTCGAAGCGCCTCACCGGCAAGGGAGTCTGGTGATGGCCGCGCCCCGTGGAACTGCAATCCGTCGTACGCCGCTCGAGCGCATCGAGTACGCCATCATCGTCACGACGTTGCTCGCCATGGTCGTGGTGATGCTGCAGCCGATCCTCAACCTGTTGGCGGTGTCCTTCTCCGATCCCAGCCAGGTGGCCGGCAAGAGCGGCCTCGACATCTGGCCTTCGGGCTTCTCGCTCGATGTCTGGATGCTGCTGCTGCAGCACCCCAACGTGCAGCGCGGCATCCTCAACTCGATCTTCATCACCGCCACCGCCACCTTCATCGGCGTCGTCGGCACCGCGCTGATGGCCTGGGGACTGAGCCGGCCGAACCTGCCTGGCCGCCGCATCATCTTCCTCCTGGTGCTCGTCACCATCGTGTTCGAGCCGGGCATCATCCCCGATTACTTCCTGATGAAGCGGATGGGCCTGCTCGACAGCTACTGGAGCGTCATCCTCTACAAGGCGGTGAACGCCTGGTACCTGATCATCCTCGTCCGCTTCTTCGAGGAGATCCCCGAAGAGTTGCTCGAAGCGGCCGAGCTCGACGGCGCCAACCCGTTCCAGATCTTCTTCCAGGTGGTGCTGCCGCTGGCCAAGCCCGCTTTGGCGACCATCGCCCTGTTCTACCTGGTGTTCCACTGGAACGAGTTCTTCCGGGCGATGATCTACCTCAACGACCAGACCAAATACCCGCTGCAGGTGGTGCTCAGGCAGTTCGTGGTCGAAGGTGACAAGCTCGCCATCGTCGGCGCCGACAACGCCGCCAACAATATCGGCGTGGCGCAGATCAACCTGAAAGCGCTGAAGGCCGGGATGATCATCATCACCATCCTGCCCATCCTCGCCATCTACCCACTGATCCTCAAGTTCTTCACCAAGGGCACCATGAGCGGAGCGCTGAAGGGATGAGCTTGCTTTCACCACAGCTTCGGCCTGCGATCCCTCGCCCCTCAGGGGAGAGGGTAGCGCAACTGCGAGCGATGCGAGCTGGCGAAGCTTGGGTGAGGGGTGTGCTGCATCAGCGTACGCTTGGCTACCGCTTCACCCCTCAACCGGCGCTGCGCGCCACCTTTTCCCCTGAGGGGAGAAGGGTCCCCACCACCACCTGCCAACCAGAACAACAAGCATAACGGAGGAGAATCCATGCTTAAGACCCTGCTACTGACGACAACCGCGCTGGCGCTCAGCCTGTCGCTGGCGGCGCCGGCTTTGGCCAACCCGACAGTGATCCGCCTGGTATCCAAGGACCTGCTCTCGACCAACCCGCCCGACGTTGCCCATATCGAGCGTATCGAAGCGGCGCTGAAGGCCCAGGGCACCGATCTCGACATCCAGATCGTCGATCTGCCGTCATCGGGCTATGCCGACGCGCTCGGTGTCATGCTGCTGTCGGGCGATATCCCCGACCTGATCTACTTCCAGGGCGGCGACGCCAAGATGGCCGACCAGGGCATCCTCGAAGACCTCAACCCCTGGATCGAGAAGTCGCCGAACCTCAAGGCGGCGCTCTGGCCGCACAATGTCGAGCGCCTGAAGAACTACCCCTATCTGCTCTATGTCTACCCGCCGCGCGCCCCGCAGCCGGTGATCCGCAAGGATTGGCTGGACAAGCTCGGCATCGCCGCCCCGACCACGGTCGATGAGTACGAGGCCTTCTTCAAGGCCATCCACGACGCCGATCTCGATGGCGACGGCACCCCGGGCAACACCTACGGCGTCACCACGGCGGATAACACCAACGAACTGGACTCGATCTTCAACCAGGCTTTCGGCATCACCGGCACCTGGATGAAGGACGCGGCCGGCGAGTGGGTGAGCTCGCGTATTACCGATGCGGAAAAGGCCAAGCTGACCTGGTACGCCAAGCTCGGCGCCGAGGGTCTCTACGACAAGGAATACGTCACCTCGAAATTCGACGTGAAGGAAGACAAGTTCTACACCGGCAAGGCCGGCGTGATCTTCGGCTCCTCGGCGGAAGTCATCGACATCTATGGCGGCAAGATGCGCCAGGCGCACCCTGACGCCAATATCGAACTGGCGCTGCTGCCTATCCCCCAGGGTCCGGGCGGCCAGGGCCTGCAGGCCACCGATGTGTCGAAGGAAAGCCGCGGCTTCGCCATCGCCACCACGTCGCAGCACAAGGAAGAAGTGGCCAAGCTCCTCGACTTCATGGCTTCGACCGAAGGCCAGATGATGGACCGGATGGGCTTTGAGGGCGAGGAATACACCAAGTCCGGCGACACCTACGAGATCACCGACAAGATGAGCACCTGGTACGCCCGCTTCTTCGCGGCCGCCAACTTCGTGCCGCCGGTGGAGTGGAAGTCGGCTGCCGCCCAGGAGTCGCTGAAGAACATCACCACGTGGTTCAAGCCGGACAACGCCTTCGTCTGGCCGTCCGACTACGCCGCCGACCTCGATGCGACCGAGAACGTCTACCGCGCCTGGGTCTACAAGTTCATCTCCGGCGAAGCCTCGATGGACCAGTGGGACGCCTTCGTCGCCGAATGGAAGGCCGCCGGCGGCGACCGCCTCAACGAGTATGCCCGGACCAAGCTGAACGGCTAAGGCCCGGACCATCGCATCCCGCCCGCGGCGTCCTCCCACGGCCGCGGGCGGGTGCGGTGATTGAACTGAATAAGCGGAAGCAGACCATCATGCCCACCTCCCTTCGCGGCCGCGTCCGCGCCATGCTCCACGGCATTGCCCTCGGCGATGCGCTCGGCGCCCCGGTCGAAAAGCTGTCGGCCGCCGACATTCGCACCCGCTATGGCCGCGTCACCTCGCTCGAGGCGCGCTGGCACAAGATGGACCTGCCGCCCGAACAGCGGAACCACCGTGTCCGCGGCAACGGCATCGTCACCGACGATACGCTGATGACCCTGGCGCTGATGGATATCTACGCCGAGACCCACCGCCATCTCGACGCCTGGGACATGGCTGACGGCATGGTGCGCCAGATTGCCTGGATGCCGCGCTGGATTCCCGAGATGCAGCGCGAAGCCAACCTGATCGATCGGCTGTTCTACCCCGAGAAATGGATCTTCCAGCGTCACCAGCTGGCCAATTGCGACCCCCGCCAGGGCGGCATCGGCAACATGGTCAATTGCGGCGCCGCCATGTACATCGCCCCGGTTGGGGTAGTGAACGCCTGTGATCCCCGCTCTGCCTACGACGAGGCGATCGCTTTTGCGCAGGGGCACCAGGAGAGTTTCGGGCTCGAAGCCGCCGGCGCCTTCGCCGCTGCCGTCGCCGCGGCTTTTACCCCTGGTATCACCATCGAGGCGATCGTCGAGCAGGTCATTGTGCTGAGCAAGGACGGCACCCGCGAGGCGATCCGCGCCATCGCCGACGTCGCGTCCGGAATGCAGGGCAGGGACCATGCCGAGGTGGTCGCCGCCTTCCACGCTGCCATCGCTCCGTTCTCCCCGATGGGCGACGACGTCAACCACACCAAGGCGCGCGCCGGCCGGCTCTCGGTGGCCTACCAACCCTCGCGGCTGGGCTCGATCGAGGAACTGCCGCTGGCGCTTGGTTTTGCGCTGGTCAATGGCGGTGATTTCCGCAAATCGATCGAGGACGGCATCAATTCCGGCCGCGACACCGACTCCATCGGCGTCATGGCCGGGGCGATCCTCGGCGCCATGCATGGCGAGACCGTCATCCGCGAGGCGGATCGCCAGACCCTCGATAGCGCCAATCGTCTCGACCTCACCGCGGCGGCGGACAAGTTCACCGCCACGGCCACCGATATCCTCCTCGCCGACCGGCGGGCACGCGAAGCTGCCGAGCGCAGCCGCGACAGCCTCTTCGCCGATCTCCCGACCGCCAGCGTCGTCAATCTCTGACCACCGGACCGTTCATGCCCCTGACCACCACTGAAATCTTCGATCGCATCTATGCCGGCTTCATCGGCAAGGCCATCGGCGTCCGCCTTGGCGCGCCGGTCGAGCCGACCATCTGGAGCTATGAGCGCATCCGCAACACCTATGGCGAGGTCACCCAGTACCTCCGCGATTTCAAGAATTTCGCCGCCGACGACGACACCAATGGCCCCGTCTATTTCATCCGCGCGCTGCGCGATTATGGGCTGACCGCCAGCGCCGCCGATGTCGGCCGCACCTGGCTGAACTACGCCGCCGAAGAGCACGGCATGTACTGGTGGGGCGGCTTCGGCAACTCCACCGAGCACACCGCTTACAAGAACCTCAAATCCGGCATGGAGGCGCCCGCCTCCGGCTCGATCGCCACCAACGGCACCACCGTCGCCGAGCAGATCGGCGGCCAGATCTTCATCGACAGCTGGGGCTGGGTGAACCCCGGCAACCCCCAGCGCGCTGCCGCCATGTCGGCGATGGCCGCCTCGGTTGCCCATGACGGCGACGGCCTCAACGGCGCCCGCTTCTGCGCCGCCGCTATCGCGCAGGCCTTCGTCGCCAAATCCATCGACGAGATCGTCGAGACCGGCCTTTCGACCATCGACGCCAATTCGACCTACGCCCGCGTCGCCCGCGCCGTCATCGACTTCCACAAGGCCAACCCGTCGGACTGGCGCCTCTGCCGCGACATGCTGACCGCCGAGTGGGGCTATGATCGCTACCCCGGTGTCTGCCACATCATCCCCAATGCCGGCGTCACCGTCATGGCCATTCTCTATGGCGAAGGCGAGCTGACGCGCACTGCCGAGATCGCCACCATGGCCGGCTGGGACACCGACTGTAACGCCGGCAATGCCTGCGCCATCGTCGGCACCTTCCAGGGCGTGCAGCCGAGCTGGGACAAGTATCGCAAGCCCATCAACGACTTCGTCATCGCCTCGGGCGTCATCGGCACGCTCAACGTCGTCGATATCCCGAGCTTTGCCCGCGAACTCACCGTGCTCGCCCTGCGCCTCGACGGCAAGCAGCCACCGGCGCTGTGGGCCGAGGATTTCGAACGCCGCGGCGTGCGCTTCGATTTCGATGCGCCGGGCGCCACGCACGCCTTCCGCACCGAGCCGTTCAACCAGATCGAGGTGAAGTCGGCCAAGGACAAGCAGGGCCCGAACTCGCGCGGCGCGCTGGAGGTGCTCCTCGATCGGCTCGAGCGCGGGCAGGGCGGCCGCATCTTCTGGAAGCCGTTCTATCGCCGCGCCGATTTCGACGATGAGCGCTACCGCCCGATGTTCACCCCGCTCGCCGATGCCGGCCAGACCGTGAAATTCAAGCTGCAACTAGACCCCTGGAACGGCGACGGGAACCTGCGCGTCGCGCCTTATGTCCGCCGCGCCATTTCCGGCGAGATCGTCGAAACCGGCGCCTGGCATGTGCCGAGCTCCGAAGGCTGGCAGGACTATGAGTTCACGATCCCCGACGGCGATGAAGCCATCGACGAGATCGGCGTTCTGGTCGAGTATTTTGGCCGCCTGAAATTCCTCGGCCGGCTCTACCTCTCGGAGTTCTCGGTATCGGGCAAAGGCAAGCTCGGCATCGACCCGAAAACCGAGAAGCAGGAATGGGGCGGCATCACCCGCTTCACCTGGAACCGCGGCCACTGGTCGCTGCAGAACGGCGTGATCCACGCCCACACCGCCGAAGACGCCGACGCCTGGACCGGTAACGGCTACCTCCGCGATGTGACGGTGACGGCCGACCTCACCCCGCTCGCCGGCAAGTCGCATCTCGTGGCTGCCCGCGTGCAGGGAACGAGCCGCTTCTATGCCGCCGGCTTCCAGGATGGCGAGGCGGTGATCGTCAGAGAGGACCACGGCACCACCGTGCTGGCTCGCGCGCCGTTCGCGGCAAAGCCGGGCGAGGCGCATCAGCTGGCGCTCACCGTCGTCGGTGACAAGCTGACGCTCAGCGTCGACGGCAAGGACGTGGTCTCGGCCACCGACGGCCAGTTCCGCTACGGCCAGGCCGGCCTGCGGATGGCTTCAGCCGGGCGGATGACCGTTGCGCGGCTGGATGTGGTTGAGGTCTGATGTTCGAGCGCGTGGCCACCCCCACCCTTGATCCCTCCCCACAAGGGGGAGGGAGACGCTCACTGCAGCTTCGGTTCTTGCTTCTCGCTCCCCTTGATGGGGAGGGAGAAGCAGCTTGGCCGTATCGGCGGCCTGGCGAAGCTGGGTGGGGAGGGGCAGCATGACCCAGACCATCCCCTTCAACCCCCAAGCCACCGGCCCCCTCGACGGTATCCGCGTCATCGATCTCAGCCGTCTCGTCGCCGGCAATATGCTGAGCCTGCAGCTCGCCGATTTCGGCGCCGACGTCATCAAGATCGAGCCGCCGCAGGGCGATCCGCTGCGCGAGTGGCGCGATGACGGGCACTCGCTCTACTGGAAGACCTACGGTCGCAACAAACGCTCGGTGCAGCTCAACCTGCGCGAAGCCGCCCACATGACGGCTTTGACAGCGCTGCTCCAGACCGCCGACGTCTTCATCGAGAATTTCCGTCCCGGCACGCTCGAGGAGATGGGGCTCGCCCCTGATGCCCTGCTCGCCGCCAACCCGAACCTGATCATTGTCCGCATCTCCGGCTTCGGCCAGACCGGGCCCTATGCACAGTTCCCGGGCTTCGGCACCATTGTCGAGGGGATGAGCGGCTTTGCCTATCGCACCGGCTTCCCCGATCGCGAACCGGTGCTGCCGCCGCTGGCGCTGGCCGACATGATCGCCGGGGTCTATGGCGCCAATGCCACCGTCACCGCCCTGTTCGCGCGCTTCCGTGGCAAGGCCAAGGGCCAGGTGATCGATCTGAGCCTGCTCGAGCCGATGTACTCGGTGCTTGGGCCGGAGGCCGCCATCTACCAGGTCACCGGCAAGGTCAAGGAGCGCTCCGGCTCCGCCTCCAATACCGCTTCACCGCGCAACGTCTATCGCTGCGCCGACGGGCAGTACGTGGCGCTTTCCGGCTCGACGCCACAGGTCGCCCGCCGCATCTTCGAGGTCATCGGCAAACCCGAGATGAATGCCGACCCGCGCTTTGCCACCAACTCCGATCGGGTGAAGCATCGCGACCTCGTCGACGCCGCGGTCGGCGAATGGTTTCTGCGCCACAGCCACGACGAAGCGCTGCGCATCATGCGCGAGGCCGGCGCCACCGTTGGCCCGATCTACTCGATTGCCGACATCGCTCGGGATCAGCATTTCATTGATCGCGGCATCATTATCGATGTCGAAGACAAGGATTTCGGCAGCCTGCCGGTGCATAACATCCTGCCGCGCCTCAGCGATACGCCCGGCACTTTCCGCCGTCCGGCGCCCGAACTCGGCGAGCACACCGAAGAAGTGTTGCGCGAAGCCGGTGTCGATCCTGCTACAGTGCTCGGATGAAGCTTCGCTCGCTGCTCTACGTCCCCGCCCATTCCGAGCGCTTCGTCGCCAAGGCGCATGAGCGCGGCGCCGACGCCATCGTCCTCGATCTCGAGGATGCCGTGCCGGAGGCGGATAAGGACACGGCGCGGGCCAATCTGGCCAGCATCGTTCCCGCTGTCGGCCGCAACGGCGCCGCGGTTTTCGTTCGCATCAATACCGGCATTCGACAGCGCCAGGATGCGCTTGCTGCCTGTCGCGCCGGCGCCGCTGGCGTGATGGTCGCGAAGGCCAGTTCCTCCGCCGCGCTTGATGCCCTTGCCGGCACACTGCGCGCCGAGGAGGCGAAGCTCGGCCGCGCTGCGATGAGCTTTCTCGCGCTGGTCGAAGGCGCCGCGGCGCTGCTCGACGCCCGGCAGATTGCCGCCAATCATCGTGTCATCGGCCTGCTGCTCGGCAGCGAGGATCTGGCCACCGAGCTAGGCGCCACCCCGACGCCGGATGTCCTCCGCCATCCCAAGCTGCTGCTGCACTATGCGGCAAAGGCCGAGGGCAAGCTGAGCTTCGGCCTGCTGCAATCGAGCGCCGATTACACTGATCTCGCCGCCCTCGCCGCCGCTGCTGCCGAGGCTAAGGCGCACGGCTTCGACGGCGCTACCTGCGTCCACCCCTCGGCCGTCGCGGTGCTGAATGCCGGCTTCTCGCCGAGCGAGGTGGAACTGGATTGGGCTAAGCGGGTGGTCGCTGCGGCGGCCGAACACCCCGGCGCCTTCCAGCTCGAAAGTAAGATGGTCGACGCCCCGGTCGTGGCGCGAGCACGAAAGATTCTGGGGAGTTAGGCTGGATCGCGCCAAAAACTCGATGCCCACTTCCCCCGTGACGGGGAGGTAGGCGAAGCTTGGGAGCGCAGCGAGCTAGCGTCGCTCGGAGGGGGTGTGCGAAGGACGCGGTGCCTGCGGCCCCCGCATTGCGCGTGCAGCACACCCCACCCCGTCCCTCCCCGTCGAGGGGAGGGTGCTCCTCCGGTGATTGGGGCTGGCTACGGCTAAGCCGCGATCCCGCTGAACTCGAGGAACGCCGCGAGCGGCAGCGGTTGTGACAACAGGAACCCCTGTAACTCGTGGCAGCCGTGCGCCACGAGGTAGTCGCGCTGCTGTTCGGTGGCGACGCCCTCGGCGGTCACCCGCATCTTCAGCGATCTGGCGAGATCGATGATGGTCCGCACAATCACTTCCGCGTCGGTGGACTCGCCCAGCTGGCCGACAAAGGACTGGTCGATCTTCAGCTTGTCGACATTGTAGCGCCGCAGGTAGTTGAGCGACGAATAGCCGGTACCGAAATCGTCGAGCGCCAACCGGATCCCCGCTTCCCGCAGTCGCGTCAGCCCGGCTTCCGTCGCTTCCGAGGTGTCGAGCAGCACGCCCTCAGTGATCTCGAGCTGCAGCCGCTTCGGATCGATAGAACGTTCCTTCAGCGTTTCGATCACCCGATCGACGAAGCGCCGGCTCTTCAGCTCTACCGGCGAGACGTTCACCGCCACCCACGGGATGGTCGTCCGCGCCAGCATGCTGCAGGCTTCGCCGAACACCCACTCGCCGAGCCGCTCGATCAGCCCGCGCTCCTCGGCGACGCCGATGAACATATCGGGCGCCAGCCGTCCACGCTCCGGATGGTCCCAGCGCACCAGCGCTTCGGCGCCGACGATGCTCTGCCCGTCGGCGGCAAAGATCGGCTGGTACTCGAGCGTCAGCTGCTGCCCGCCTTCGGTCAGGGCGCGTCGCAGGTCTTGCTCGATCCGCCGCTTCTCCTCGACTGTCTCCGCCATTGGCGGCGCGAACAGCTGCCAGCGCCCCCGGCCGCGCGCTTTGGCCTCATAGAGGGCGATGTCGGCCTCGCGCAGCATGCTGAAGGCGTCCGATCCCGGCCGCCAGGGCGCGATGCCGAAACTGGCGGTGATGAAGGCGGGATCATCGAACAGCCGGAACGGTCGCCCGAACTGCAGCTGGATCGCGGCGCACATCGATTCCGCCGCAGCGGCGGCAGGGCCGGAGAGCAGGATGGCGAACTCGTCGCCGCCGATCCGCGCCATCGTTCCTGCCGGGCCGACCAACTGGAACAGCCGGTTGGCCAGCTGCCGCAGCAAGTCGTCGCCCGCCACGTGTCCCAGCGTGTCGTTGATGTGCTTGAAGCGGTCGAGGTCGATCAGTACCAGCGTCGCCGGAGTCCCCTCGGCTGCCCGCTCTGCCAGGGCGCCGAGGTCACGTTCGAACTGCGCCCGGTTGGGCAGCCCGGTCAGCGAGTCGTGGTAAGCGAGAAAGTGGATATGCGCTTCGGTGCGCCGCCGCTCGGTCACGTCGCGAGCGCTGCACACCAGCCCGATGATCGTGCCGTCAGGGGCGCGCAGCGGCAGCTTCGAGGTCGAGAGCCAGAGCTGCGTGCCATCGGGGCGGATGACGTACTCTTCGTAGTCGATCAGGGCTTTGCCGCCGCGGATGACGCTCAGGTCATCCTCGTAGTAGCGCCGCCCCAGCGGCATCGGGTGCACGTCGAGGTCGGATTTGCCGATCAGCATGTTGGGGTCGCCGTGCCCGAGGTCGCTTGCCACCGCGCGGTTGGCGATGACGAAGCGGGCATCCTTGTCCTTGATGTAGAGGTAGTCCGGCACCTGGTCGATCATGGTGCGCAGCCAGCTGCGCTCGACCTGCGCTCGTTGTTGCTCCCCGGCCAGCTCAGCCGCAAAGCGCTGCAACCGTTCGTTGGCGGCCACCAATGCGGCAAGCGATTCCGGCGGCTCGGGGCGAGCGGCGTGCTGAACGGGAGACCGCTTCACAACCATCGGGGCCTCGGAGCCGAATAGTTCGGGCGCCCATCATGCTAGGCAGCATTGAATAAGCAACTCCTAATCTTCGCTAAGTACAAGGCCTGCCTTCAGCGCCCTACAGCAGCAGCGGCGCGAAAGTCGCTGGGTGAGGTGCCGTTCAGCCGCCGGAAGGCCTTGGCGAAATAGTTGCCATTGGCAAAACCCGTCGTTGCAGCAATCGCCGCGACTGGTTGATCGGTGGCGATCAGCAGTCGCGTTGCCCGCTCCATCCGCGCCGCGAAGACGAAATCCGAGGGGCTCTGGCCGGTCTCGTCGCTGAACCGCCTGACAAAATGCGCCCGGCTCAGCCCCGCGACCCCAGCCAGCCGGTCGATCCCCAGCGGCTCACCCAGGTGTTCGGCGACAAAGCTCTGGGCCCGGGCGATGGGCGGCGCCACACTGGTAGCCGCAGGCGTCGCGCCGAACAGCCCGTCATGCAGCGCCATCATCGCCTCGTAAGCCGCGGCCGACGCCTCGCCGCTCAGCAGTTCGGGCGATCGCATCAGCCTGAGGCAAGCGTCTGCCATGCGGTTCACTGCACCCGCCGACGGTGCCACCACCGGCCCCTTGAGATCGATGATTGCCCGGATCAGCCGGAGCGCCTCGCGCCCGTTGGCGCCGATCCAGAAATACTCCCAGGTCTGGCCGCGATCGAGCCAGTAGCGGTTGGCATGCGGAAAGCTCAGCACCATGGTCGAGCCGGGCAGCAGGACATGCCTCGTCCCGGCGTAGTCGAGTTCGCCGCGCCCGGCGATGGTGTGCTGGATGATGACGAACGGCACGTCGCCGCGCTTCAACCCTTCCCAGTTGTAGACCTCGTTGACCCGCTTCTCGAAGCCGGCGCCGGTCGCCATGGCGTGAAAGCCCAGCGGTCCGCGCGACGGCGCGATGGTCTGGATCCTGTGCCCATGGGCAATCAGGTCGGACAGCATGAAATTACCCGCGATCGCATGTCTTTCCTCTACACCGGGCACCCGCGTTGCCGCTAGATGGTGCCCAGTTCAAAAGGGAGGGAACGCCATGTCGTTCAAAGTCGCGATCATCGGCGCCGGTTCGGTGGGGTTCACCAAGACCCTGATCTCGGATCTGCTCAAGGTGCCGGAATTCGCCGATGTCGAGTTCACGCTGACCGATATCAACGCCCATAACCTCGACATGATCCACCAGATCATTTCGTCGATCGTGGCGGTCAACCAGTTGCCAGCCAAGGTCACCGCCACCACCAACCGGCGCGAGGCGCTGTCGGGCGCGCGCTACATCATGAGCTGCGTGCGGGTCGGCGGGCTCGAGGCCTTTGCCACCGATGTGAACATCCCGCTGAAATACGGCGTCGACCAGTGCGTCGGCGACACCATCTGTGCCGGCGGCATCCTCTATGGCCAGCGCAACATCCCGGTCATCCTCGACTTCTGCAAGGATATTCGCGAGGTCGCCGAGCCCGGCGCGCTGTTCCTCAACTATGCCAACCCGATGGCGATGAACACCTGGGCCGCTGATCTCTATGGCGGCGTCGATGTGGTCGGCCTCTGTCACGGCGTGCAGCACGGCGCCCACCAGATTGCCCAGGTGCTCGGCGTCGATGACCGCGACCTCGACTATGTCTGCTCGGGCATCAACCACCAGACCTGGTACATCGATATCCGCGCCAAGGGCCGCAAGATCGAGGCGGACGAACTGATCGCCGGCTTCGAGAAGCACCCGGTCTATTCCAAGCAGGAAAAGGTCCGCATCGACGTGCTCAAGCGCTTCGGCGTCTACTCCACCGAGTCGAACGGCCACCTCTCGGAATACCTGCCCTGGTATCGCAAGCGGCCCGAGGAAATCTCACGCTGGATCGATATGAGCGACTGGATCCACGGCGAGACCGGTGGCTATCTCCGCCACTCGACCGAGCGCCGCAACTGGTTCGAGACCGACTTCCCGAAGTTCAAGGCCGAAGCCACGAAGCTCTTGTCGGAGCACAAGCGTACCACCGAGCACGCCAGCTACATCATCGAGGCGCGCGAGACCGGCCGCACCTATCGTGGCCACTTCAACCGCCGCAACAACGGCATCATCAAGAACCTGCCGGCTGATGCCATCATCGAAAGCCCGGGTTTCGTCGATCGCTTCGGCATCAACATGGTCGAAGGTATCGAGCTGCCGATCGCCTGCGCCGCCACCTGCTCGGTGTCGATCTCGGTGCAGCGGATGAGTGTCGAGGCGGCGATCTCGGGCAATATCGACATGCTGAAGCTCGCCGTTCTGCATGATCCGCTGGTCGGCGCTATCTGCACCCCCGACGAGGTGTGGCAGATGGTCGATGAGATGGTCGTCGCTCAGGCCCAGTGGCTGCCGCAATATGCCGAGGCGGTCCCGGCAGCGAAGGAGCGGTTGGCCAAGGCGACGGTGAAGACCAAAGACTGGGCCGGCGCTGCCCGCAAGGTGGTCCGCTCGGTCGAAGAGCTGCGCGAAATGAAGGGCGCGCATCACTGAGGCTGGTGCGCGGCCGAAGGCCCCCTTACCCGCCGCTGCGCGGCGACCTCTCCCCCAGGGAGAGGTGTGCTGTGGCAAGGTCGAGACCCTCCACCACCTCTCCCTCAGGGGGAGAGGTCGGTCCGTAGGACCGGGTGAGGGGGCCTTGCCGCGCACTCGCACGCGAGAAGTTAACTCCCGTTAACCCGACTCCCTGCATGGTGGCGGCATGTCCGATGTCGCCACTGCGCTGCTGCAACTGATCGGCCGCACCGAGCCCGCCGCCGATCCGGCGCTGGCAGCGGTGAAGCTGGCGCGCGCCAGCCTTGACGCGCTGGTACTCCGCCTCGGCCAGAGCGTCGAGGCCAAGGTCACTGCGCAACTCGCCGGCGGCCTGACCCAACTGAGCGCTGGTGGCGAGAGCTTCGTGCTGAAGCTGGAGACGCCGCTGCCGCTCAATACCGCCGTGACGCTGAAGATCACCCCGGGCCCATTGGGACAGCCCGCCGTCACCGTTGTGGTGCAGGCGCCGCCCCCGATCGCCCAGCCGGCGCCGCCCGTGCCACAGCCAGTCGCACCACTGCCGTCGCCAGTTGCGCAGTCGCCGCAACCGGTATCATCCATTACGGCGGCGACCCTGGCCGTAGAGCCGACGGGGACCCTACCAGCGCCCGCCGCATCGTCACCGGTGGCGCCTCCGCCGCTCGCCCCAGCTCCAACCCCGTCGGTCGGTGTGGCAACCGCGCCGCCGCAGCCTCCCGCACCGGTCCAGCCGTCTACTATCGGGGCTCAGCCGCCGGCCATCGCGACCCCGGCGGCGCCGACAGAGGCGCTCCCCACCCCGGCGCCCCCCGCACAACCAGCCGTGGCAACGGCTCTGCAGCCGCAGGCGGCGCCGCAAGCGAGCCCCGACGGCGCCGCGCCGGCTGCGGCAGCGCCGTCCGCTCCGCCAGCACCGGCCCAGGCAATCCCGGCCGCTACGACGCTTGTCCCGCCAAGCCCATCAACTGGTGCGCCCCCTGCGGTGGTCGCGCCGCCGCCCGCTGCCACCCCCGCACCGGTCGCGACGGCACCGACCCCGGTGCCCGCCCCACTCCTCGCTGCGTCTGCCGTGCCGATAGCGAGCGACCCCAGATCGCTGCCGGCGCAGCCGGTCGTTTTGAGCCCAGGGCCGCTCGTACCAAAGGCGCCCAGCTTCCCCATGCCCGCTGTCGCGCCATCGCCGACGTCCGCTCCAGCTCTCCCCGGCCCCGCGCCACAGGCTGCGGCACCGACTGCCCCTCCGGCTCCGTCGGCGGCGACAACGCTCCCGCCGAGCCCGCGTCCGACACTTCCGCCTCCGCTATCTCCGCCACTCACGCAGATCCTCGCCGACCCGGTCCAGGCCGCCGCGCGGCAGGACAGCGTCCTGCCGCTGATCGCCCGCCTGGCAACGCTCACTGCACCAACCGCCGCGGCGTTGCCGCGTCCAGCCATCGAAGCCCTGGCCATGCTGCTCACAACCCGGCTCGACCTCAACCGCGCCCCGCCCGACGGCAAGGCGGTCCGCGATGCCGTGCTGCGCGCCGGCATCATCACCGAGCCCGGTAGCCGCAGCCCTGCCGATGCCAAGTCGGCCCTGCTGCAGCTGCGCTCGGCGCTGTCCGGCTTCCTCGGCGGTGCGGTCGATGCCGTCGCTCCAGTGACGCGCCGGCCGCCACCACCATTGAAGGGTGAGCCGGTCCGCGCCCCCGCGGCCCAGCCCGCCGCGCCGCTGCCTGATGAACCAGCAGAAACCGCGCGCCAACTGCTCGGCCACGCCGACGCAGCCTTGTCCCGGACAAAACTGCTGCAGCTGGCCTCGAACCCCGCCGACGCCGCCCGCCCCGCGATCGCTGCCCCGGCCGCCGAGTTCCGGGTCGAGGTGCCGATGCAGCTCGGCGCTGAGACCGGTATCCTGCAACTGCTGGTCGAGCGCGACAGCAAGCATAAGCGCAGCCCCGCCGAGCGTGGCTGGCGCATGCGCTTTGCCCTCAACTTCGCCGCCACCGGTGAGGTTGGCGCCGAAGTGGCGTTGTTCGGCCGCAGCGCCAATGTCTCGCTCTGGGCCGTCGACCCCGACACCGCCGATGCCCTCGAGGCGATGCTGCCCGAGCTTGCCCCGGCGCTGGCGCGTCACGGACTCGATGTCGGCGCGGTCCGCCTGCGTCGCGGCGCACCGCAACCTGCCGCCCGCGTCCCTGGACAATTGCTGGACAGCGCCCGATGACCGACGCCCCAAAGCCAGTCAGCCTCGCCGTAGCGCTCGACTACGAGCGCGGCACCCGCGACGCACCACGCGTCGTCGCCAAGGGCCGGGGCGAGCTGGCCCGCCGCATCGTCGAGGTGGCCGGCGAGACCGGCGTGGTCATCGAGGCCAACAGCCCGCTTGCGCAAGCCCTCGCCGGTGTCGAACTCGACGAGCCGATCCCGATCGAGCTGTACGAGGCGGTCGCCGAAATCATCGGTTTTATCCTCAGGGCGAGTGCGACCAGCGGCTGGCGGCCTACGGAGAGCTAGAACTCCACCCACCTTGCATTCCGACCCGGCTGCGGGCGAAGTGACGCGCCACTTTCCGGAGCCCTGCGTCATGCCGACCATTGCCGATCTCGATACGCCCACCGTCCTCATCGATATCGATCGTGTCGAGGCCAACCTGCAGCGGGCCCAGGCACACGCCACCACGCACGGCTATGCGCTGCGCCCGCACATCAAGACCCACAAGCTGCCGCGCTTCGCCAAACGCCAGGTCGAGCTCGGCGCCGTCGGCATTACCGCGCAGAAGCTGGGCGAGGCCGAGGTGATGGCCGATGCCGGCATCGCCGACATCTTCCTGCCCTACAACATCCTCGGTCCCAAGAAGCTGGGGCGGCTCAAGACGCTGAACGAGCGGGTTACCCTGTCGGTCACCGCCGACAGCCCCGATACGCTGTTCGGTTATGCCGCGACCTTCGCTGCCGACAAGCCGTTGACCGTGCTGATCGAGTGCGACTCCGGCGGTGGCCGCTGCGGCGTGCAGACCCCGGCCCAGGCTCTGGCGCTGGCCCGCCAGATCGCACTGGCTCCCGGCCTCCGCTTCGGCGGCCTGATGACCTACCCGCCGCTGCATGGCGTCGAAAAATCCAACGCCTGGCTCACCGAGGCGGTGGCGCTGTTCGAGCAAGCCGGCATCGCGGTGCCACGCGTTTCTTCCGGCAACAGCCCGGACATGTGGGCGCCGGCCGCCGCGCCTGTCACCGAACGTCGTCCCGGCACCTACATCTATTACGATCGCTTCCAGGTGAAGGAGCGGGTCGCAAGTCTCGATGACTGTGCGCTCAGCGTCCTCGTCACTGTGGTGAGCCGCCCTACAGCCACGCGCGTTGTCATCGATGCCGGCTCCAAGTCGCTGACCTCCGATCTGCTCGGTCTGGACGGCTTCGGGCTGGTCATGGGCACCGACCTCACGGTGAAGGGGCTCTCCGAAGAACATGGGGTCATTGAGCTGCCCGTCGCGTCGGATTGGCCGCGGGTCGGCGAGCGGCTGCGCATCATCCCCAACCACGCCTGCGTCATCTCCAACCTGTTCGACAGCGTGACATTGATCTCCGGCGATGAGGTCCGCGAAGTGGTCCCCGTTGCCGCGCGCGGACGAGTCGATTGAGCGATTTCCGGAAAACTCGGCAAAATCGAAAATCCGAGGCATTTCGGCGTTTCACTGCACCGATGAAATGCTCTAGAACACCTCTCGCAAGGGAGTGGTATTCAAATGGTCGCTGATTGGTATGATGGTTTGACGCTGGCAACCGAGTGGCGCCCGGCCGCCGAAGGGGTGGCAGCGCGCTACCGGCTGATGCTCACCAATGATACGGGCGAGGCGCTGCGCGATTTCCGGCTCGGCGTTTCCGGCCCGGCGCGGGTCAGCGACGATGCCGAAATTGTCGGCGCCAAGATGGTGACCCAGCTCTCCAATTTCTGCGAGCTGGCACCCGAGCGCGGCTTCGTCCTCGCCCCCGGCGCCAGCTGGACCGTCGATATCCTGAAGCTCGATTACCCGATCCGCCACTGGACCGATGGCGCCACCACCGGTTTCCTCGTTCTGAGCGACGGCACCACCCGCTCGCTGCGCACCGTGCCGACCCGGCGCGAAGGCAACGATACGTTGCGCAGGAAGGGCACCGCCATCTACGAGGTGCCCGAGCACCCGCCGGTGCCGGTGTCGATCGTCCCCTGGCCGCAGCAGGTCGCCGTCTCCGGCCGTCGCACCGCGCCGGCTGGTCTCGCGCCGATCCCTTCGGCGGTCGGAAAGCCCGCCGCTGTCGCCTTCGGCAAGCTGACCGACAAGCTGTTCCCCGGTGAAGGTCTCGTCCGTCCCGCCCATGAAGGCGGTTTCCCGGTCGAACTGGTCGCCGGCCCTGGCGGCAAGGAGGGCTATGCCATCGAGTTCTCCGCTGAGCGCGCTCGCGTCGTCGGCGAAACCGAAACCGGCCTGCTCTATGGCCTGATCACGCTCGGCCAGATCCTGCGTGGGGCGCGCATCCACCTGCGTCAGCTCAACTTCCCGACCAGCGGTCGTATCGAGGATGCGCCGGCCATGGGGTGGCGCGGCAGCCATCTCGATGTCGCCCGCCGCTATTACGCCAAGGACGAGGTCGAGCGCTTCATCGCCATCCTCGCCTGGAACAAGCTCAACGTGCTGCATTGGCATCTGAGCGACGACGAGTCGTGGCGCGTCGAGATTGATGCCTACCCGCAGCTCACCGGCAAGGGTGCCTGGCGTGGCTACGGCATGCCGGTGCCGCCACTGCTCGGCTCGGGTCCGGAGCGCACCGGCGGCTACTATTCGAAAGCTGACATTCGCGGCATCGTCGGCTTCGCCACCGAGCTCGGCGTCGACGTGGTGCCCGAGATCGATATGCCGGGCCATTGCTACGCCATGCTGCAGGCCATCCCGGCGCTGCGGGATCCGGGCGAGAACGCGCCCTATTTCTCGATCCAGAGCTTTCCCAACAATTGCCTCAACCCCGGCGTCGAGGCCACCTACGGCGTAGTCGAGACCATCCTTACCGAGATGGCCGAACTCTTCCCCTCGCGCTATTTTCACGTCGGCGCCGACGAGGTGCCGCACGATGCCTGGGAAAGCTCACCGGCTGCGCGCACCCTCTCCGCCAAGCTCGGCACCACCGGAACCGCACCGCTGCAGGCACATTTCCTGCAGCGCCTCCAGGCGTTCCTCACCTCGAAGGGCAAGATCACCGGCGCCTGGGAAGAGGCGGCGCTGGGCGGCGGCATCGACAAGGCCAGCTCCTACCTCGTCGGCTGGAAGGATACCGCGATCAGCCAGAACCTCGCTGCTGAGGGCTACGATGTCGTCGTCGCCCCGGCGCAGGCCTACTATCTCGATATGGCGAACTCCGAAGATTGGCATGAATGCGGGGCGGCCTGGGCCGGCTGGTCATCGCCGGAAAAGAGCTACGGGTTCGAGCCCACCGCCGGTTGGAGCGAGGCCGAACGCGGCCACCTGCTCGGCATCCAGGCCTGCATCTGGTCCGAGCCGATGACCGATCGCGCCGTGTTCGACCGGCTGGTGTTCCCGCGTCTTTCGGCCATTGCCGAAACCGCCTGGAGCACCAACCGCGATTTCAACCGCTTCAAGGCGCTGGTCGGCCTGATGCCGAACCTCTACGGTCGTTACGAAGGATTCTGAGTAAGGGACTGTAGAACAATGGGTGATCTGCTGGTCCGGCTGTATGACCTGCCGGACATTGCCTCGGAAGCAAAGGTGAAGGCGGCGGGAGTCACCGTCCGCCGCGCCCTGCCGCCGGAGCGTCACGTCGTCACCGCGTGGGTCGGCCAGCATTTCAGCCCGTTCTGGGTGTCCGAGGTCGAGGCGGCGATGAGCCACTTACCGGTCACCTGCTGGATCGCCGTCAAAGACAACCAGTTGCTCGGCTTTGCCTGCCACGACGCCACGGCCAAGGGCTTTTTCGGCCCCACCGGCGTCGATGCGGCGGCACGCGGGAAAGGGATCGGCGAGGCCCTGCTGATCGCCACGCTGCGTGGCATGCGCGAGGCCGGCTATGCCTATGCCGTCATCGGCGGTGCCGGCCCGGTCGAGTTCTACCAGAAGCGGCTCGACGCCATGGTGATCCCAAAGTCTGAGCCGGGCATCTACGCGGGGATGCTGCGTCCGCCCAAGTTGGATTGAATGCAGCGTCTCGACTAACCTTGCATTTACTCGGCGTCGCTAAGCTGTGAGCTTCGATTTCCTTGGGATCTCCGGGGCTCCTGCGCTTGCCAAAGACCGGAAAGACACCCACCGATGCGGCCGTGCCGCCCGAGGCCGACGATCCGGCACGGCTGAAGCTCAGTCGTTCGCTGAGTTCGACCCGCAGCAAGCTGCGCGCCCAGGAACTGCATCTGCGCGCCATCCTCGACAACCTGGCGCACGGCATCTCGCTGTATGATCGGCACGGTCGGCTGGTGCTGTGCAACCGACAGTTCCTCGACATCTACCGGCTGCCGCCGGCGCTCGGTAAGCGCGGCACCAGCTTCCGCCAGATTCTCGAGGCGCGCGTCGCCGGCAACACCCATGTCGGCGACGACATCGATGGCTATGTCGCCGACCGGCTGAGCGCCGTGCACGAGCAGCGCACCCTGGGCGGCATCCACCGGCTCAACTCCGGGCAGGTCATCTCGATGACCCACCAGCCGATCGACGATGGTGGCTGGATCTCGACCCACAAGGATGTGACCGAGCTGCACAATATGCAGGCCGAGCTCACTCACCTCGCCTATCACGACGCGCTGACCGGGCTCCCCAATCGCACGCTGTTCTACCGGCGGGTCGGCAACGCCTTCCATGACATCGGCAGGGCCAGCGGCTTTGCTGTTCTCTGCCTCGATCTCGATGGCTTCAAGACCATCAACGATACGCTCGGCCACGCTGCGGGCGACGCTCTGCTGAAGCAGTTTGCCGGCCGCCTCGGTGGCTGCCTTGGCCCGATGGACAGCGCCGCGCGCATGGGCGGCGATGAGTTCGCCGTGCTGCACCGCGCCGGCGACGCGGAAAGCGCGCTGGACCTCGCGACTGAAATCTGCGCCGCGACGGTCGCACCGTATGACCTCGATGGCCAGGTCGTGATCATCGCCGTCGGCATCGGCATCGCTGTTGCCGGCACCGACGGCAACGAGCCCGACGAGCTGCTGCACAATGCCGACGTGGCGCTCTACGCCGCCAAGCGCGACAGCCGCGGCGCCATCCGCTGCTTCGAGCCTGAGCTCAACCGCATTGGCGTCGATCGCCGCAGGCTCGAGGCCGATTTGCGCCGGGCCCTGGAGTTCGGCGAGTTCGAGCTGCATTTCCAGCCCATCCTCAATCTCCGCACCCACGCGTTCTCCGGCTTCGAGGCGTTGCTGCGCTGGCAGCACCCCGAGCGCGGGCTCGTGCCGCCCTGCGATTTCATTCCCGTCGCCGAGGAAACCGGGCTGATCGTGCCGATTGGCGATTGGGTCATTCGCGAGGCGCTGGCCGAGGCGACCCGCTGGCCGGGTGAACTGAAGATCGCCGTCAATGTTTCCTCGGTACAACTGGTCCGCGGCAGCCTCGTCACCACCCTGGTGCAGGCACTGGCAGCTTCCGGCATCGCGCACGAGCGGGTCGAGATCGAGATCACCGAGTCGGTATTCCTCGAGAACTCCGAACAGAGCCTCGAGACCCTGCGCCAGTTGCGCGCCCTCGGCGTCCGCATCGCGCTCGACGATTTCGGCACCGGCTTTTCAGCACTCGGCTACCTGCTCGCCTTCCCGTTCGACAAGATCAAGATCGATGGCACCTTCATCAGGGCGCTCGATAGCGCCGAAGGGGCCGAGACCATTGTCGCCGCGGTGGCCGATATCGGCGCCCGCCTGATGATGGCCACGACTGCCGAGGGCATCGAGACCGCCGAGCAACTGCGCGGCGTGCACGCCGCCGGCTACACCGAGGCGCAGGGCTACCTGATCTCCCGCCCGATGCCCCGCGATGCCGTCCGCCGCCTGGTCTTTGCTTCCGACGCCATGCCCGAAGCGCCGCTCGAGCAGCGGGAGGCGGGGTAGGGCGTCACCGCTGAGAGTTGACTCGCCGGGCGCTCCGTCCCTTCTCCCCTCAGGGGAGAAGGTGGCCGAAGGCCGGATGAGGGGTGAAGCGGGGCAGAGTGCGCTTGTTGCGAAACTGAACCCCTCACCCTGGCTCCGCTACGGACCTGAAGGTCCTAGCTGCGCTACCCTCTCCCCTCCTAGGGGGCGCAATAGCGCCCCCGTGGGCGAGGGGACGCAAGGACCAACGGCCGTGGCATTGCGAGGGCGAGGCGGACACCCGCCCGCCCGTCACCTCACCGTCACAGATCCGTCACGGCAGCTTCGCCTGCCGGGTGCACGCATCCCCCGATATTCCAGGGAGCGTCACCATGACCGATCGTTTGAAGAGCCGCGCGCGCCCGACGCGCCGCCAGTCCTTCACCACCAAGTATTCCGACCTGATGGCCGAGGGCTATTCGCGGCGCACCGTGCTGAAGGGGCTGCTCGCCGGCACCGCGCTCGCCACCTCCGGTCTCGGCTTCAGCCGCGCTGCCGCGGCGACCAACTCGCCCTCGAGCCTCACCTTCCCCGAGCTTGCCCGGGTCACCGACAAAACCGACCATTGGCCGGAAGGCTACTCGCGCCAGATCCTGCTCAAATGGGGCGACAAGCTGTTCGCCGACAGCCCGGCCTTTGACGTGGCGAGTCTCGACGACGCCGCCGCCGAAAAACAGTTCGGCTACAACAACGACTTCACCGCCTTCCTGCCGCTGCCACAGGGCAGCCAGTCGAGCGATCACGGCCTGCTCGTGGTAAACCATGAGTACGCCACCCCCTACCTGATGTTCCCCGGCCTGACCGGCGAGGATTACCGCGACAAGCTCAGCGACGCGCAGATCCGCGCCGTCGCCGGCACCACCGGCATCTCGGTAGTCGAAGTGAAGAAGACCGGCAACGCGTGGCAGGTCATCACCGATGGCCAGTACAACCGCCGCGTCCATATGGGCACCGAGATGCGGCTCAGCGGACCAGCGGCCGGTGACGATCGATTGAAGACCAGCATTGACCCCACCGGCACCATCGTCTTCGGCTCGATCTCCAACTGCTCGGGTGGCATCACCCCGTGGGGCACCATGCTCTCGGGTGAGGAAGGCGGCATGGATATCTTTGCCGGCGATTACACCACGCTGCCCGACCAGGAGCTGGTGGAGCGCCAGGGCTGGGATGAAGAGGAGAATGATGGCTACGCGCTGAGCCGCGTCGACGCCCGGCTGAAGTTCGAGAACGAGCCCAATGAGTGGCTGAAGTTCGACTGGGTGGTCGAGATCGATCCGTTCGATCCGACGGCCAAGCCGGTAAAGCGCACCGCGCTCGGCCGCTTCACCCACGAGGGCGCCCAGGTTGCGGTGGCCCCCGATGGTCGCGTCGTCCTCTACATGGGCGACGATGACGACTTCGAGTACCTCTACAAGTTCGTCACTTCGAAGCCGTGGAACCCCACCGATCGCGCCGCCAACAAGGATCTGCTCGACGAGGGCACGCTCTACACCGCCCGCTTCGATGCCGACGGCAAGCTGAGCTGGCTGCCGCTGGTGCAGGGGCAGGGGCCGCTGACCCCCGAGAATGGCTTTCACACCCAGGCCGACGTGGTGCTCCGCACCCGCATGGCCGCCGATCTCCTCGGCGCCACTCCGATGGACGCACCGGAAGGCTTCGTGCCGCATCCCAAGACCGGTCGGGTCTATATCGCCATGACCGAAAACGAGGACCGCCTGCCGGCCGGCGAGGGCGATGCGGGTGAGCAGGTCAACGCCGCCAACACCCGCGCGCCCAATCCCGACGGGCACATCCTCGAGATCACCCCGCCGGGTGCGCCCGAGGCGCCCGACCATGCGGCAACGGACTACACCTGGGACGCCTTCATTCTCTGCGGTGACCCGACCGATCCGGCCTCGCACGCGCTCTGCCACCCCGAGACCTCGGCCAATGGCTGGTTCACCGACCCCGACAACCTGGCGATCGATCCGGCCGGCCGCCTCTGGGTCACCACCGACGGCCCGCCCGATGCCGGCTTCAACGACGCGCTCTATGCCGTCGATACCGAAGGCGACGGCAAGGCGCTGCCGAAACTGTTCTACTCCCCGCCGGTCGGCTCGGAAGTCTGCTCGCCGGCCTTCACCCCTGATGGCAGAACCATGTTTCTCTCCATCCAGCACCCGGGCGAACTGCGCCTCGAGGATGGTGAGGATTCCACCTCGATCGCCGACGCCGGCACCAACTGGCCGGATTTCATCGACGGCCAGGGGCCTCGTCCGTCATTGGTGGTGATCAGCAAGGACGATGGCGGGGTGATCGGCAGCTGAGGGTGGGCTACTGAAGCAGACGGCCCCCTCCCGGCCTCCCCCATAAATGAGGAGGTGAAGAGTCGAGGCTCCGTCGTCTATCGTGTCAAACACACCGACAGGGCACCTCCCCCTTTATGGGGGAGGATGGGAGGGGGCCGTCTTTCTCAGCTACGCGATGAAACAAAGAAGGCGGGGATCGCTCCCCGCCTCGTTTACGCCTGAAACCCCAAGTCTCAGGAGTGAATTTTCATAGCTTGTCCGTAATCGCCGAAGTGAAGGCGCCCGAAGGTTTGTTCTGGATGATCTTCTGGTCCAGCAGCGCCTTCTCGGTACGGTCATAGGCGGCCGCGTCGAGCTTGAAGTCCTTGGCGTCGACGAGCTTGGCCACTTCGCCCATCATGTATTTCTGATGGTCGAGCGTCTGCGCGCCGCTTTCGTCGTTGTCGATGACGATCTGCGCCGCCTCATCGGGATGCTCGATCGCATAGGCCCAGCCCTTCTGCGAAGCGCGGACGAAGCGCACCATCTTGTCGGCGAAAGCCGGGTCGGCGAGCTTGTCTTCCATCGCATAGAGGCCGTCCTCGAGCAGGTCGTTGCCCAGGTCGGTGTAGTTGAAGATCACCAGCTTGTCGGTGGTGAAGCCGGCGTCGATCGCCTGGCCCAGTTCGTTGTAGGTCATCACCGAGATGCAGTCCGCCTGCTTCTGCACCAGCGGCTGCACGTCGAACGACTGCTTGAGGACGTTGACGCCATCGGCGCCGCCCTCGGTCGGGATGCCCAGCTTGTTCATCCAGGCGTAGAACGGATACTCGTTGCCGAAGAACCAGACGCCGAGCGTGTGGCCCTTGAAGTCGGCTTCGGTCTGCACCGGGCCATCCTTCGGGCAGATCATCAACAGGCCGGACTTCTTGAACGGCTGCGCAATGTTGACGAGGCCCACGCCCTGTTCACGGGCTGCCAGCGCGCCGCCCATCCAGTCGACGATCACATCGGCGCCGCCACCGGCGATCACCTGCTCGGGGGCGATATCCGGCCCGCCCGGCTTGATCGTGATGTCGATGCCTTCCTCGGTGTAGAAACCCTTGTCCTTGGCGACGAAATAGCCGGCGAACTGCGCCTGCGTCACCCACTTGAGCTGCAAGGTGACCGGATCGGCCGCCCAGCTCGCGGTGGCACCGAGCGCCAGAGCGCCCGCCACCAGACCAACGAGAAGCTTTTTCATTTTTTGCGTTTCCCTTTTCCCCTGATTACGCCCGACCACCACGGACGGACGGATGCCAGAAGGTGACTGCCCTCTCCACGAGCGCCACCACCCAGTAGAAGACAGAGCCCGCTAACGCCGCCACGGCGATCTCTGCCCAGACCATCTCGACATTGAGCTTGCCGATCTCGCTCGAGATGCGAAAGCCCATGCCGACGATGGGTGTCCCGAAGAATTCAGCCACGATTGCGCCGATCAGCGCCAGTGTCGAGTTGATCTTCAAGGCGTTGAAGATGAACGGCGCCGCTGCCGGAAGGCGAAGCTTGAACAGCGTCGACCAGTAGCCCGAAGCATAGGTGCGCATCAGGTCGCGCTCCATGTGCCCGGCCGCGTTCAGCCCGGCGACAGTGTTCACCAGCATCGGAAAGAACGTCATGATCACCACGACGGCGGCCTTGCTTGGCCAGTCGAAGCCGAACCACATCACCATGATCGGCGCGATACCGATCAAGGGCAGGGCCGAGATGAAATTGCCAAGCGGCAGAAGCCCGCGTTTGAGGAAGGGCGAACGATCGACCGCAATGGCGACGAGGAAGCCGGCGCCGCAACCGAGCGCGTAGCCCGCCAGCACCGCCTTGAGGAAGGTCTGCTGGAAATCCGCCGCGATCCTCGGGATATTGCCGATCAATGTCTCCCAGATCCCCGATGGCGACGGCAGCAGCACCTTGGGCACATTGCCGCCCCGGGTAATCGCTTCCCAGGCGACAAGAATGGCGACGCCGAAGATCGCCGGGACCAGCACCCCCACGGCGTCCGGCACCTCGTCCCGCGCAATCGCCAGCGACAGCCGCTCGGCGAACAGCCAGGCGAACAGCCAGCTTGCCACCAGCGCGAACCAGTAGCCCGGCTCGGCCTGCTGCAGCGTTTCGAGCGCCATGATGAGCCCGATGGCCCCGATCGCCGCCAGCACCCCATCGACCCAATAGCTGATCTTTACCCGGAAGCGGACAAGGCTCAGCACCGCCAGCACCAGGAACACCCCAACCGCTGGGAACTCCCACACCGGCAGTGGTGCTCCCTCGGTTGAGGCGAAATCGAAAATCATGGCCAGCAGGGCAAAGCCCGACGCGAAGGCCGCGAGTACCCGTTGCAGCGCGGTCATGCTCGCGCTCCCAGGCTTTGGTTGGTGAGCCGCTCGGCTAACCCGACCAGTGCGATCAGCGCCCCGGCCAGCAAGGCGGCGGCCAGCAGCGCCGACCAGATCTGGATCGTCTGCCCGTAATACGAGCCGGCCAGCAGCCGCGCCCCGATGCCGTTGCTGGTGCCGGCCGGCAGCTCACCGACAATGGCGCCGACGAGGCTCGCCGCGACACCCACCTTCATCGAGGTGAACAGGTACGGCAGTGCAATCGGCCAGCGCAGCTTGGTGAACACCTGGAAACGCGCCGCATTGTAGGTCCGCATCAGGTCGAGCTGGATCGACTCGGGGCTGCGGAACCCCTTCACCATGCCCACCACCACCGGGAAGAAGCTCAGATAGGTTGAAATCAGCGCCTTGGGGATCAGCCCGGAAATCCCTACCGCGTTCAGCACCACGATCACCATCGGCGCAATGGCGAGGATCGGGATGGTCTGGCTGGCGATGATCCACGGCATCAGCGAGCGATCCATCGCCTGGTTGTGGACGATGAACGCCGCAAGTCCGATGCCGAACACAGTGCCCATGGCAAAGCCGAGCAGCGTCGCCGAAAGCGTGATCCAGCCGTGGTAGACGAGGCTCCGCTTACTGGTCACTGCCTGCTCGACCGTCGTCTTCCAGAATTCACCGATGATCTGGTGCGGCGCCGGCAGGAGCGGCTTTTCCGCATTCAGCACATCATTGAGCTGCTGGCCGAAGCCGACATCGGTCACATCGGTGCGCTGGTAGAAATCCGACATCCCCTGCCAGTTCATCAGCACCGCCGCGACGTACCAGACGACGATCAGCGCCGCGACGACGATCAGGATCGGAACGAGACTGCCCTCCCTCCAAGAGCGGGTCATGGCCCCACCCCAGCGACGACGTCGATGCTAGCTTCTACGGAGACGCTTCTCCGGCTCATCGCGTCCTGCGCGTTGACGACGTAGGTATAGCGGCCTGGCAGCGTCGCCAGCTCAACGTCAAAGCCCATGTCGATATTCACCAGCGACAGCGCTTCTGGATTCCCTCCATGTGGTTGATCGAAGCACCGCGACGGAGGCAGATGCTTGTAGGAGCTATCAGGCATAGTCAGGGTTATCTCGCACTCAACCTGTACACGCTCTCCGTTCGCACGTGCGCCGTCGAACATCAGGATCAGTCCGACGCGGTCCCCAGCCCGCGCAGTCCGTGACGGCCTGAACTTCGGCGGTCTGTCTTTCGCGTCAATCCAGCGTTGGGGCCAGTCGGCCTCGGTTGTGATGACCGCGCTAAACTGAAAACCACCGTCCGATCGGATACCGACCGGTTCAGCCGGTCCTTGGGCCAATGCGGGCGCCGCCCCAAGCAATGGGAGCAGCAATGGGAGAAGCCAGCGCGCCGCCCTCACCTCACACCTCATATGAGTGGCCGGCCCTCAGGCCGTCACGCACCCGGTGGGCAATGGCGAGGAACTCCGGCGTCTCGCGGATTTCGAGCGGCCGCTCGGCGGGGAGCGTGCTTTCGATGATGTCGGTCACCCGTCCCGGCCGCGGGCTCATCACCACGATCTTGGTACTGAGGTACACCGCCTCGGGGATCGAGTGTGTGACGAAGGCGATCGTCTTCTGCGTCGCCGCCCAAAGCTTCAGGAGCTCGGAGTTGAGGTGGTCGCGGACGATCTCATCGAGCGCCCCGAACGGCTCGTCCATCAGCAGGAGGTCGGCATCGAACGCCAGTGCGCGGGCAATCGAGGCGCGCTGCTGCATGCCGCCCGAGAGCTGCCAGGGGAACTTCTTTTCGAACCCTTCGAGGTTCACCAGCTCCAGCGACTTCCTGATCCGGGCCTTCCGGTCGGCGTCGCCATAGCCCATGATTTCGAGCGGCAGCGCCACGTTGTTCTCGATCGAGCGCCACGGAAACAGCGCCGGCGCCTGGAACACGTAGCCGTAGGAGCGGTTGACCCGCGCATCGGCCGGCGAGGTGCCGTTGACCGTGATGGTGCCCGAGGTCGGCTGCTCGAGGTCGGCGATAACGCGCAGGAACGTCGTCTTGCCGCAGCCCGATGGACCGATGAACGAGACGAACTCGCCTCGATTGATGCTGAGATTGACGTCTGACAGCGCCACCACGTCGCCATCACTCGTCTTGAAAGTCAGGCCGAGACCCTTGGCCTCGACCACGCTCTGCGATTTGCCCCCGTCAGTCGTCAAACCCTCAAACCCCCGTCGCCGGAATACCTGACCGCTCTACCTTGCGCGGCGCCGTGATCTCTTTCCACGTCGAAAGCGCCCGGTTCACCGGGTTCTTCGCCTCGCGCGCCACGAACTGGCCGTGGCCCTGTTCGGTGCTGACAGTGTCTTCGGTCACCGCCACCTGTCCACGGGTCAGCGTAAAGCGCGGCAACCCTTCGACCTCGATGCCCTCGAACACGTTGTAGTCGATCGCCGATTGCTGCCTGGCCGCGGTGATCGTCTTCTTGCGCTTGGGATCCCACACCACGAGGTCGGCATCCGCCCCGACGAGGATGGCGCCCTTCTTGGGGTACATGTTGAGGATCTTGGCGATGTTGGTCGAGGTCACCGCCACGAACTCGTTCATCGTCAGCCGGCCGGTCTTGACGCCCTTGGTCCACAATACCGGCATCCGGTCCTCGAGCCCGCCCGTGCCGTTGGGGATCTTGGCGAAGTTGCCGATGCCGTTGCGCTTCTGTGCCGTGGTGAAGGCGCAGTGGTCGGTTGCCACCACCTGCAGCGAGCCCGAGGCGAGCCCGGCCCACAGCGAATCCTGGTGCTGCTTGTTGCGGAACGGCGGGCTCATCACCCGGCGCGCCGCATAGTCCCAATCGCGGTTGAAATACTCGCTCTCGTCGAGCACCAGGTGCTGGATCAGCGGCTCGCCATAGACGCGCTTGCCGGCCTGCCGAGCCCGGCGGATCGCTTCATGCGCCTGCTCGCACGAGGTGTGGACGATATAGACCGGCACACCCGCCATGTCGGCGATCATGATCGCCCGGTTGGTCGCCTCGCCCTCTACCTCCGGCGGCCGCGAATAGGCATGCGCCTCCGGCCCGTTATTGCCGGCGGCGAGGAGCTTGGCCGTCATCTGTGCCACCACGTCGCCGTTCTCGGCATGAACCAGGGGCAGGGCGCCGAGGTCGGCGCAACGCTGGAACGACGAGAACATCTCGTCGTCATCCACCATCAGCGCGCCCTTGTAGGCCATGAAGTGCTTGAACGAGGTGATGCCGCGATCGACCACATCGGCCATTTCGTTGAACACCTGCTCGCCCCACCAGGTGATCGCCATGTGGAATGAGTAGTCGCAGGAGGCCTTCGAGGTCTTGTTGTCCCACATCTGCAAGGCTTCGAGCAGCGATTGCTGCGGGTTGGGCAGGCAGAAATCCACCACCATGGTGGTGCCGCCACTGAGCGCCGCCCGTGTCCCGCTCTCGAAATCATCGCTCGAATAGGTGCCCATGAACGGCATTTCGAGATGGGTATGCGGATCGATGCCGCCTGGCATCACATAGCAGCCCGAGGCGTCGAGGATTTCTCCGCCGCTGAGGTTCTGCCCGATCTCGGTGATCCGACCTCCTTCTACGCGGATATCGGCGGCATAGGTGAGGTCGGCGGTAACGACAGTGCCGTTCTTGATGATTTTGGAGGTCATTCGGGTTTCCCTGTCATTCGAGTGTGCCCCGGATCACCTCTCCCTTGGGGGAGAGGTCGGACTTCGCATAGCGAAGTCCGGGTGAGGGGGCCTTCTCCAGTGTCTCGGCGATCACCTGCAGCACGCCGTCCATGTTGGTCAGTACGTCGGAGTTCCAGAAGCGGATGATCCGATAGCCATGCTGGCTCAGCACATCCGTCCGCGCCGCGTCTGCCATGACGCCTCTCGCCGTTCCATGCTGCCCGCCATCGAGTTCCACGATCAAGTCACGCTCGCGGCAGGCGAAGTCGGCAATGTATGGGCCCACAGGCTGTTGTCGCACGAACTTATGGCCGAGCAACTGCCGGTCTCTCAGTTGGGACCAGAGCTTCTGCTCGGCATCGGATGAATTCTCCCTCAGGGAACGCGCACGCGCTACAAATCGGCTCTTGAGCGTCCCCATAAGGCCCCCTCACCCGGCGCTACGCGCCGACCTCTCCCCCAAGGGAGAGGTGACCGTGTTGCGAGATCGTGCCACGTCCGCACCCCTACCTTTGGGGGAGAGGTCGGAGCGCGCAGCGCTACAGGTTAGGGGCCCTTTTGCGAGAAGCATCACCCCACGATCTCCGCCGTCTCCAGCACCGCGCGCAGCAGCACGTCGGTGCCGGCGGCCGCCCACTCCTTCGAGATCTCTTCCGCTTCATTATGCGAAAGCCCGTCGACGCACGGGCACATGATCATTGCCGAGGGCGCCACCCGGTTGATCCAGCAGGCGTCGTGCCCGGCGCCCGAGACGATGTCGCGGTGGGAGTAACCGAGTTCCTTGGCCGCCTCACGGATATTGCCGACCAGCGTCTTGTCGAAGGTCACCGGGTCGAAATGGCCGACCTGCTCGACCTCGAAACCGATATCCAGCGCCTCGGCGGTGTTCTCGATGCCATGGCGGATGCGCTCGTCCATCTCGTCCAGCACCTGTTTGTTCGGCGAGCGGATGTCGATGGTGAACACCGCCTTGCCGGCGATGATGTTGCGCGAGTTCGGATAGACCTGGATGTGCCCCACGGCGCCCACGGCGTCGGGCTGGTAGTCCATCGCCACCTCGTGCACCAGTTCGATCACCCGCGCCATGCCGAGGCTGGCATTGCGCCGCTTCGGCATCGGGGTGGAGCCGGTATGCGCTTCCTTGCCGGTCAGCGTCACCTGCAGCCATTTGAGCCCCTGGCCGTGCGTCACCACGCCGATATCGATATTCTCATCCTCGAGGATCGGGCCCTGCTCGATGTGCAACTCGTAATAGGCATGGATCTTCCGCGCCCCGACCACTTCGTCGCCGCGCCAGCCGATCCGCTCCAGTTCCTCGCCGAAGCTTTTCCCGTCCTTGTCCTTGTGGGTGTAGACGTCGGCCTGGTCGAGCACCCCGGCGAACACGCCCGAGGCCATCATGGCGGGGGCAAACCGCGCCCCTTCTTCGTTGGTCCAGTTCACCACGACGATTGGGCGGCGGGTGCGGATATCGAGGTCGTTGAGCGTGCGGATCACCTCGAGCCCGCCCAGCACTCCGAGCACGCCGTCATAGCGTCCGCCGGTCGGCTGGGTGTCGAGATGGCTGCCGACATAGACCGGATCGAGCCCCGGCTCGGTGCCCTCGCGCCGCGCGAACATGGTGCCCATCTGGTCGAGCCCCATCTCCATCCCGGCCGCTTCGCACCAACGCTTGAACAGCGCCCGGCCCTTGGCATCGTCGTCGGTCACCGTCTGCCGGTTGCTGCCGCCGGCAATGCCGGGTCCGATCTCGGCCAACTCATGAATGGAGCTCCACAGGCGCTCGGGGTCGATACGAAGGTTTTCGCCAGGAGCTGCCATTGGTCTTCAGTCTTTCAAGAGTCGAGGGATGTCTGCGGTAAGCCGATAGCTCCGCTGCTTCGTCGTCGCGGGCATGCTCCCTCTTTCCCCTCTCCCCTCAGGGGAGAGGGTGGCGGGCGCGAAGCGCTCGCCGGGTGAGGGGTGCCCCGCTGTCGCCGCGAGAGTACTGTCAGCAACGCCGTGAGGGTTGCCCAGGATGTCGCTGTTCCAAAACCGCAGGACGGAGTAGCCTTGTGCCGACAGATAGGCTGTCCTGGCCGGATCGGTTTCCGACTCGAAGTGCTGGCTACCATCGAGCTCGATGATCAGCGCAGCTTCCCGGCAGACGAAGTCGGCAAAGTATGGGCCGATAGCCATCTGCCTGACAAACTTCCAACCGCCGGTTTGTCGGCCCCGAACGATCTGCCAGAACTTGTGCTCGGCTTCCGTTTCATTGCGGCGCAACGAGCGTGCCCGAGAGACTGAACCCCTCACCCGACGCTTCGCGTCGACCTCTCCCCTCAGGGGAGAGGTGACCTTGGCAGAAGAGCTTGAGGGGCCATCTACCATCGCTTACTTCTGGCTCGGGAAGCTGAACTCGGCGCCGCTCTTGATCCCGGCCGGCCAGCGCGTCGTCACGGTTTTCAACCGGGTGTAGAAGTGCACGCCCTCCGGCCCGTAAATGCCGTGGTCGCCGAAAATGCTCCGCTTCCAGCCGCCGAACGAGTGGTAGGCGACCGGCACCGGGATCGGCACGTTGATGCCCACCATGCCCACTTCGATCTTGTCGGCGAAGTCGCGCGCCGCGTCGCCGTCGCGGGTGAAGATCGCCGTGCCGTTGGCATATTCGTGCCCGTGGATCAGGTCGACCGCATCCTGGTAGCTCTGTGCCCGGACCACCGAGAGCACCGGCCCGAAGATCTCCTCGCGGTAGATTTTCATGTCCGGCTTCACATGGTCGAACAGCGTGCCGCCGACGAAGAAGCCGTTCTCATAGCCCTGCAGCTTGAAGCCGCGGCCATCGACGACCAGTTCCGCCCCGGCTTCGACGCCGGCGTCGATATAGCCGACGATCTTGTCGCGCTGCGCCTTCGACACGATCGGGCCCATCTGCGCGTCCTTGTCGGTCGCCGGGCCGATCTTCAGCGCTTCGACGCGCGGCTTCAGACGCGCAATCAGTGCATCGGCCGTCTTGTCACCCACCGGCACCGCCACCGAGATCGCCATGCAGCGCTCGCCGGCCGACCCGTACCCGGCGCCCATCAGCGCATCGGCGGCCTGGTCCATGTCGGCATCGGGGAGGACGATCATGTGGTTCTTGGCGCCGCCCAGCGCCTGCACCCGCTTACCGGCCTGGGTGCCGCGCCGGTAGACATACTCGGCGATCGGCGTCGAGCCGACAAAGCTCACGGCCTTGATGTCGGGGTGGTCGAGAATGGTATCGACCGCTTCCTTGTCACCATGGACGACGTTCAGCACGCCATCCGGCAGGCCGGCATCCATCAGCAACTGCCAGGCGAACATCGGCGCGCTCGGGTCGCGCTCCGACGGCTTGAGCACGAAGGTGTTGCCGCAGGCGATGGCCAGCGGATACATCCACATCGGCACCATGGCCGGGAAGTTGAACGGCGTGATGCCGGCGACTACGCCCAGCGGCTGCCGGTCGGAATAGCTGTCGATGTTCGGGCCGACGTTGCGGCTGAACTCGCCCTTCAACAGCTGCGGCACACCGCAGGCGAAGTCGACACAGTCGATGCCGCGCGCCAGCTCGCCCAGCGCATCGTCATGCACTTTGCCGTGCTCCTGGCTGATCAGCCGGGCCAGTTCGTCGGCGTGCCTTTCCAGCAGCTCCTTGAACTTGAACATCACCCGCGCCCGCTTCATCGGCGTGGTGCTGGCCCAGGCAGGCAGCGCTTTCTTGGCTGCCGCAACGGCGGCGTTCACTTCGTCGACGCTCGACAGCGGCAGCGTTGCGGTGGCCTCGCCGGTGGCCGGGTTGAACACCGGCTGGCTGCGGGTGCTGGTCGAGGTGATCAGCTTGCCGCCGATCGCATTCTGTACAGTCTGCATCACAGACCTCCGCTCATTGAATATAGAACGTTCGTTCCATCGGTTTCGATATAGAACAATCGTTCCATTTTACTCAAGCGTCTTCAGGATGCTGCCCAGCGTGCCGATCAGCTCGTCGATCTGTGCCTTGGAGATGATCAGCGGTGGGCTCATCGCGATGATGTCGCCGGTGGTGCGGATCAGGATGCCGGTCTCGAAGGCTTTGACGAAGGCCGAGAAGGCCCGCTTGGTCGGCTGCCCGGCGATCGGCTCGAGCTCGATCGCGCCGATCAGCCCGAGGTTGCGGATATCTATGACGTGCGGCAGCCCCTTCAGCGAGTGCAGCGCATCGGCCCAGTAGGGCGCGAGCTCCGCGCCGCGGGTCAGCAAGCCTTCGTCCTTGTAGGTCTCGAGCGTTGCGAGTCCCGCCGCCGAGGCGATCGGATTGCCCGAATAGGTGTAGCCGTGCATGAACTCGATGACGTGCTCGGGGCCCTGCATGAAGGCGTCGTGGATCTCGGAGCTGACCAGCACCGCGCCCATCGGGATCACCCCATTGGTCAGGCCCTTGGCGGTGACGAGGATATCCGGCGTCACGCCGAAATAATCGGCCGCGAACGGCGTGCCCAGGCGGCCGAAGCCGGTGATCACTTCGTCGAAGATCAGCAGGATGCCGTGCTTCTTGGTGATCTCGCGCAGCTTCTGCAGATAGCCCTTGGGCGGGATCAGCACGCCGGTCGAACCGGCCACCGGCTCGACGATCACCGCCGCGATGGTTGAGGCGTCATGCAGCGTGACGATGCGCTCGAGTTCCGCCGCCAGGTCCTCGCCGCCTGCCTCGCGCTCCCCGCGGGTGAACTGGTTCTTGCCCGGCGTGTGAGTGTGCGGCATGTGGTCGACGCCGGTCAAAAGCGTCCCGAACATCTTGCGGTTGGTGACGATGCCGCCCACCGAGATGCCGCCGAAATTCACCCCGTGGTAGCCGCGCTCGCGACCGATCAGCCGGAACCGGCCGGCATCGCCCTTTACCTTGTGATAGGCCAGCGCGACCTTCAGCGCCGTCTCCACCGATTCCGAACCGGAATTGGTGTAGAGCACATGGTCGAGCCCCTCGGGCGCGATGGAGACCAGCGCGTTGGCCAGCTCGAATGCCTTGGGATGGCCCATCTGGAAGGCCGGTGCGTAGTCGAGCTCGGCCGCCTGCTCCTGGATCGCCTCGACGATCTTGGGGCGGCAATGGCCGGCATTGACGCACCACAGGCCCGCCGTGCCGTCGAGCACCTTGCGTCCGTCGGAAGTCGTATAGTGCATGTCCTTGGCGCCGACGAACATGCGCGGCGCCTTCTTGAACTGTCGGTTGGCGGTGAACGGCATCCAGAACGCGCTCAGATCGTTCGGCGTGACATTGCGACGGTCGGACACCTTGGACTCCCCCGGAGGCTATTTGTTGAGTTTCAAGGTCAAGTATATTTGGCGCTTGACCTTTGGATGTGTTATCCAGAAATTTGACCAGTTGGAAAAAACGTTATCACTCCCATGCCGCCGATCAAGGTGAAAATGCTGGAGACCGAGGGCGGCAAAGGGGGCGCAAAGGCAGCGCCATC
>Ga0209902_100138_pt1 | contig 131732 bp, 132 predicted proteins | sample FECB27metaG_FD_188304 | JGI IMG/M metagenome (GOLD analysis project Ga0209902, IMG submission 188304) | Cyanobacterial communities from the Joint Genome Institute, California, USA - FECB-27 (SPAdes) (version 2) | ecosystem: Environmental > Aquatic > Thermal springs > Hot (42-90C) > Microbial...
TCCCGCACCGATCAGAGCGATCTTCTTGCGCGCCATCCACCGAACCCCGTTTTGCTTATGCTGGAAATTGCGCGCTCCTATTAACCCTAGAGGGTGACGGGGGCAAGTCAGCCGTAGGTCCTAGCGGCCCGATCTGCAGTGATTGCATGGCTTGCCTGTTGTCTAGACAGACTGAAGCACCTCTCCCCGGTGTGGGGCGCCAAGGTAATCGGCCGACTGCATCTCGATCAGCCGCGACACGCAGCGCGCGAACTCGGCCCTGGTCTTGTCGTCCTGTCCCAGTTCGTCCAGCGGCACGGCGAAGCTCGCCGCCAGCTTGGCGCCGCGATCGTAGAGCGTATCGACGAGCAGGATGAAGCGCTTGGCCGCATTGGAGCGCAGCCGATCGAACTGCGGCACGTGGTCGATCATCACGGCTTCATACGCATGGCTGAGCTTCAGGTAATCCCGCGCCCCCAGCGGCTGCTCGCACAATTCGGTGAACGTAAAGCGCGCCGCCCCCATCGCTGCGCGGGGCACCGGAATGGTCCGGCCGAGCGAATGGAGCTCCGCCGGCTCGCCCGGCGCTCCGCCAGTCAGCTTCAGCCACAGCCGATCCATCGCCGCATCGACGTCAGGCCCCACGCCGAACTGGTACACCGCCTCGCCCTCGAACTTCAGCCGCCGGTAGTCGGTGGGTCCATCGAGTTCGACGATCTCGGCATGCTGCTTCAACTCGGCGATGAACGGCAGCACCAGTTGGCGGTTGAGCCCGTTCTCGTAAAGGTCGTCCGGCCTGGTGTTGGAGGTCGCAACGATCGTCACCCCGCCGGCGAACAGCTTGTCGAACAGCCGTCCGAGCAGCATCGCGTTGGTGATGTCCTGCACCTGGAACTCGTCGAGGCAGAGCAACTGCACCTCTTCGAGCAGCGGTTTCGTTACCGCCGCCACCGGATCGGCACTCTCGGATTTGCCTTTGCTGGATTTGCGGAACGTCGCTATTGCCTCGTGCATCTCGTCCATGAACTCATGGAAATGCACGCGCCGCTTCTTGCTCGTAGGCGCCAGCCCATAGAACAGGTCCATCAGCATGGTCTTGCCGCGCCCGACCTGCCCGACGAGATAGGCCCCGCGCACTGGGGCCGGGCCGCCGAACAACCCGGTCAGAAAGCCGCGCGAGGCGTTCCGCGCGGCAAGTTCCGTCGCCACCCTGTCGAGCGCCGCTGCTGCCTTGAACTGCAATGGATCGGGAGTGAGCGCGCCGCTTTTCGTCAGCGCGTTCAGTCTTTCGGTAACCGGTGCGCCTGCAGGCCCCCGCCGCCGGCCTGTCACCGCTAGCCGACCATCGTGATGCCCTGGCCGCCCGCCAGAGTGCCGATGAACTGGCTGCCGCTGAGGATCAGCGAAGCGATGATATCGCCGTTCTCGTCGAACAGTTGCACCTGGTTGCCCACTAGCTGCCAGCTCGCCACCACCTTCAGCCCGTTGAGCCCGCAGCCCGGCGTCGAAGCGCGATAGCGCGAGGTGCCTGATTTCGCGGTCTGGGTCAGGTTGAGCTTGCACTGCTCGGCGCCCGACACCACGGTCCAGCCACCCAGGAGTTTCTCCACCGTCAGGCCGGTGGAAAGATCGCGCCCCGAAGCCTGCGGCACCGAACCGAGCCTCGCGAACGAGCCGTCGGCATTGGCGACCTGCGCTGGCTGTCCAAGCTGCCCCGGCGCCGGTTGCCCCGGCGCCAGCGGTGCGGGCTGGGCCAGCGTCGCCTGTTGCACCGTGCTGCCCGGCAGTGCATTGAGGTCCGAACTCGCCACCGACGAATTCTGGATCGGCGTGATGGTCTCGCTCGACGCGATGCTGGTGGTGGTCACGCCGCTCGAGGCGCAACCGCTCAGCACGAGCGCCAGCGCACCTGCCACAGCCATGGAAACGCCAGCGCGCTTCGAACTCATCATCGGCCCTGCTCCGCCAGATGGTTAAGAATTGGTGACCGGCGATACAGTGCGAACGGCAAACCCGTCAACCGCCAAAGCCCCACTTTCCTATGCGGCGATTAATGTGGCGGAGTTAGGGAACGGACGCAGGTGGCCATGGCCACCCCCACCCAGCTTCGCTACGGCTCTGCCTGCTACGCTACCCTCCCCCCAAGGGGGAGGCAGAGCAAGAACCGCAATCTCAGTATGCGTCTCCCTCCCCCTTGTGGGGAGGGATCAAGGGTGGGGGTGCCCCACGCACCGGCAGTCCCGCCTAGCGCCTCACCATCTCCGCCACCAGCGCCTCGGCGAGGATCTTCCCATCCGCCGCCTCCTCCTCCGGCAACTCGATGGGAATCCCCTTGGGGCCGTACACCCCCGCAAGCCCGGGTAGCCCGTGCTCGCCGCCCTCCTTGGGATGAAAGCCATGCGCCTTCAGCGCCGCGATCAGCACGCGGGCGACGGACGGATCCTCGATCTCGGCGACGGTCTCGTACAGTATGCGAACTCCCGATCGTTACGCGAACTCTCGCGTCACCATCATCTGCTTGATCTCGGCGATTGCCTTGGCCGGGTTCAGCCCCTTCGGGCAGACCTTGGCGCAGTTCATGATGGTGTGGCAGCGATAGAGCTTGAACGGATCCTCGAGATTGTCGAGCCGTTCCTCGGTCGCCTCGTCGCGGCTGTCGATCAGCCAGCGATAGGCCTGCAGCAGCACCGCCGGCCCAAGGTACTTTTCGCCGTTCCACCAGTAGGAGGGGCACGAGGTCGAGCAGCAGGCGCAGAGAATGCATTCGTAGAGGCCATCGAGCTTGGCGCGGTCGTCGCGGCTCTGCAGCCACTCCTTGTCCGGCGTCGGCGTCGTGGTCTTCAGCCAAGGCTCGATCGAGCGGTGCTGGTCGTAGAACGTGGTGAGGTCCGGTACCAGGTCCTTGATCACCGGCATGTGCGGCAGCGGATAGACGCTGATATGGCCGGCGAAATCGTCCATGCCCTTGGTGCAGGCCAGCGTGTTGGCGCCGCCGATATTCATCGAGCACGAACCGCAGATGCCCTCGCGGCAGGAACGACGCAGCGTCAGCGTCGGATCGACCTTGTTCTTGATCCACAACAGCCCGTCGAGCACCATCGGCCCGCAATCGTCGAGATCGATGAAATAGGTGTCGAGCCGCGGGTTCTCGCCGCTATCCGGATCATACCGGTACACCCGATATTCCTTCAGCCGCGTCGCCCCCACGGGCTTCGCCCAGGTCTTGCCCGGCATGATCTTGGAGTTCTTGGGGAGCGTCAGCGCAACCATGACTCTATCCTACAACTTTACAGGTCTTCAGCGCCGCGGCGGAGGTGTTGGTCACCGCCATCACGTCATTGGCGCTCACATTGCCGATCACTGCGGGATCAAACAGCTTGCCCGGATCGGTCTGGGCATAGGTCGCGAGCTTCATCAGCTCCGGCTTCAGCTTGCTCGACAATTCCTTGGCGTAACATTGGCAGCTTTCCGCCGTGGCGCCTGGCACCTTCGAGCAGGCATCAGCCACCGCCTGCGCGTCTGTCGACAGCCCCCCGCAACCGGTGAGCCAGAGCGTCGCAAACGCCCCGGCGACGAGTCCGACAGCTTTCATGGGGAGCAACGACATAGGCGATACCTCAGTAGTTCGGCTTGCAGATCTGGTTCGATTTGGCGACGTAGGTATTGTACGCCGAGTACTGGCCTTCGGGCGGCGACTTGCCCTTCATCGAGGCGATCACCATCGCCATGAACTCGCTGTCGATCAGCGTCATCGCTGCATCGGCCTTGCATGAGCAGAGCGCATCGTCGGAAGCGATGCCCATGCAGGTCTTGTAGAAGTCGGCTTTCTGCGCCTCGCTCGGCGCTGCCGCCTGCGCCCCGCCAACCATCATCCCCAGCGCTGCGAGCGCCACCACGAACGTCTTCATGCCTGCCCCGTTTCTCACCGCAATTCTTTGCGGATCATCAGTTTCAAACCCGACCAGATATCGCTGACCGCTGCCACCTTGATATCGACCAACCCGATCGGCAGCACCACCTCACGGATCACATCTTCGGTGATGTCGGTCGGCACCTTCGACGCCTTCTTCGGCCACGAGATCCAGATCACCCCATTGCGGGTGATGGCCTCCATCAGCGGCTGCGCATTATCCTCGAGCACGCCGCGCGATGCGGTAAAGCCATGGATGAATTCCCAGCCATTGCCACCGCGCCACGCATCCCATTGCGCCTCGCGCACTTCGGCATAGTCCCGCGCCGACTTCAACTCGACGAGGTCGGCCGGCAAACCGATAAACAGCACCCGCCCGCCATCCTTGAGGCCAAGCTTCTGCGACAATGGCGTTCCGGAATAGCCGGCGGCAGGGCTGATCATTGGCGGCCTCCGGCCCGAGCATTCTTTCCGGCGTCGCCTTCGTTTACCTTGCAACAGGTGTCACAATTGCGTCGTCTCTCAAACGCCGCTAACTTCTCCCAATGACGATAAGCAATATTAATCATGCTTTTGAGCCGGCACTTACCGACCTTCGGTCTGCTTTCGCCGCCGATCCCGTCATTCGATATTTCGTCGCCACGTTATTGACTGCCAATCTGGCGCTCATCCTAATTCACGTCATCTTCGGCGCCAGTTACCAACTTGGCTGGCTGCCCAATCCGCTACCCGACCGCTGGAATATCTCACGCGAAGGTAGCGTCGCGGAGTATCTCAATCACTTCCAGACCGCCGTCTGCGCCGCCCTCGTGTTCGCCTGCTGGCACAGAGCGCGCATTCATGCCCGGCTGGTCTGGGCACTGGTATTCGTCTTTGTTCTCGCGGATGACTCGTTGGGATACCACGAGACCATCGGGCGCCTTTTGTCTGCGACGCTTCCTGCCATGGATGGCATCGCGCCCGAGGAAATCGGCGAGATCGTCGCCTGGATGATCGCTGGTGTCATCCTGGCGGTGCCGATGGTGGCCGCCCTTCGCCAGCCGCAGTCGCGCACCGACCCACTCAGCAAGCTCCTCCTCGCCTCATTCGCCTCGCTTGTGTTTTTCGCCGTCGTCATGGATTTCGTTCATGAACTGACGAATGGAACGCGCGTCGGCCATTTCGCCGGTGTCATAGAGGATGGCGGAGAGATGCTCAGCCTGGCGTTCGCCTGCATGTTCGCCTTCATCTTCTTCCGACGGCGTCTGTAATCTCCTCGTTCAGTACACCCTGGCCTTCGGGGCAATCTTCTTCAGGCTGATCCCGCCCTCGCTCTCCGGCGTCAGCGGATCGACATGCACCGGGCGATAGCCGAGCTCGACCTTCCCCGCTCCGTCGATCCAGCTCAGGGTGTGCTTGCGCCAATTGACGTCGTCGCGGTTGGGGAAATCCTCGTGCGCGTGAGCACCGCGGCTTTCGTGCCGGGCTTCGGCCGAGACCACGGTGGTGGCCGCGCAGGCCATCAGGTTCTCGAGTTCGAGCGTCTCGACCAGATCGGAGTTCCAGATCATCGAGCGGTCCGAGACCTTCAGGTCGCCCATCTCGCCATAAAGCGCACTGATGCGCTCGACGCCCGACTTGAGCGATTCCGAGGTGCGGAACACCGCTGCATCTTCCTGCATGATGCGCTGCATCCTGTCGCGCACCTGAGCCGTCGGCGAACCGCCATTGGCGTGCCGCAACCGATCGAAGCGGGCGAGGATGCGCTCGTCTTCCGACGCGACGATCGCCGGCACCATCGAACCCTTGTCGACCACCTTGGCGGCCCGGAGCGCCGCCGCCCGGCCGAACACCACGAGGTCGGTCAGCGAGTTCGAGCCGAGCCGGTTGGCGCCATGCACCGAGGCGCAGGCCGCCTCGCCTGCCGCCATCAGCCCCGGCACCACGCGGTCCGGATCGCCGTCGGTTGGGTTGAGCACCTCGCCGTGATAGTTCGCGGGGATGCCGCCCATATTGTAGTGCACCGTCGGCAGCACCGGGATCGGCTCGCGCGTCAGGTCGACGCCGGCAAAGATTTTCGCCGATTCCGTAATGCCCGGCAGGCGCTCGTGCAGCACCTTGGGGTCGAGATGGTCGAGGTGGAGAAAGATGTGATCCTGCTTCGGCCCGACGCCGCGCCCCTCGCGGATCTCGATGGTCATGCAGCGCGAAACCACGTCGCGCGACGCGAGGTCCTTGGCGTTGGGGGCATAGCGCTCCATGAAGCGCTCGCCCTCGGAATTGGTGAGATAGCCGCCTTCGCCGCGCGCGCCCTCGGTGATCAGGACGCCCGCGCCATAGACGCCGGTGGGGTGGAACTGCACGAACTCCATGTCCTGCAGCGGCAGACCGGCCCGCGCCACCATGCCGTTGCCGTCGCCGGTGCAGGTATGGGCGGAGGTCGCCGAGAAATACGCCCGGCCATAGCCGCCGGTGGCCAGCACCGTGAGCTTCGAGCGGAACCGATGCAGCGTGCCGTCATCGAGCTTCCACGCCATCACGCCCTGGCAGGAGCCATCGGCGCCCATGATCAGGTCGAGCGCAAAATACTCGATGAAGAACTGCGCGTTGTTCCTGAGGCTCTGGCCATAGAGCGTGTGGAGAATGGCGTGCCCGGTGCGGTCGGCGGCGGCGCAGGTGCGCTGCACCGGCGGGCCGTCGCCGAACTCTGTCATGTGGCCGCCGAAGGGCCGCTGGTAGATGGTGCCCTTCTCGGTGCGCGAGAACGGCACGCCATAGTGCTCGAGCTCGTAGATCGCCGCCGGCGCCTCGCGCGCCAGGTATTCCATGGCGTCGTTGTCGCCCAGCCAGTCCGACCCCTTGACGGTGTCGTACATGTGCCACTGCCAGCTGTCGGGGCCCATATTGCCCAGCGACGCGGCGATGCCGCCCTGCGCCGCCACGGTATGCGAGCGGGTCGGGAACACCTTGGTGATGCAGGCGGTGTTTAGCCCCTGCTCGGCCATGCCCAGCGTCGCGCGCAACCCGGCGCCGCCAGCACCGACGATGACCACGTCGAATTCGTGGTCGATGATCTCGTAAGCGGCCATGCGGCTAACCCCAGAAGACGAGCTTGGCGATGGCGCCCAGCGCCACCACGAAGAAGAAACCGACGAACAGGTTATTGGCGAGCATTGCCCACCCATGTTCGCCCTTGTCGAAATAGTCCTCGACCGTGTCACGCATACCGTTGCGCATGTGGATCGAGACGTTGACCACCAGCAGCGCCAGCCCGATGGCGACGAACGGGTTGCGCGCCAGCTCGATCATCTCGGTCGGCGCGCGGCCGGCGAGGCTGACCACGAACCAGATGATGAAGATCGAGAACAGGATGTTGATCGCGCCGGTGATGCGCTGGGTGATGAAGTGCCGGGTCGAGGCCTTGGCCCTGCCGTAACGTGTCGTGGGGTTCTGGATCTGCGCCCGCGTGGGTTTGCCGAGAACGCTCATTTGAACCACACGAAGATTGCCCAGACGATCAGCGTTACGAGGATCGAAGCCCCGAGCTGGATGCGCACCGCGAGCTCGCGGCCCGCCGGGTCCATGGCCTTCGCCGTATCCCAGATGAAGTGCCGGATGCCGCCGAACATGTGGTGGAACAGCACCCAGGTGTAGCCGAACAGCACCAGCTGCCCCAGCCACATGCCGAACAGCCAGGTGACGAACTCGAAGAACCCGCCGCCGATCGCCGCTCCCACCAGCCACAGCACCAGCAACAGGGTGCCGCCATAGAGCGCTATGCCGGTCGCGCGGTGCACGATCGACATCGTCATGGTCAGGGTAAAGCGGTAGATCGAAAGATGCGGCGAAAGCGGCCGTGAAGAAGGAGCCATGCTAGTCTCGCGCCTCGCCCGCCGGAGAAGGCCGGGCGCTCCAGTTTGGAATGGTTCGAGACTTCTAGCGGCGCTTTGCCCGGAGGTCAAAGGCTCTGCTTATGCCGAGCATTGCACTTTGGTTCTGTTATGCGCTGAGCGCATCTCTAGCGGCGCGGGGCACCGAGCACCTCGGGCGCGGCCCGCAGCGCTTCGAGTGTGAGCAACAGGCTCAGCACTCGCTCGCTGCTGGGTCCGGACGCCACCGGGGTGGCGGACGAAAGCGTGGTCGAAGCGATCAGCCGCTGGCTGTCTTCGGCCAGGACATCCCGCACCAGGTTGCCATTCATCGCGAGGATCGCGAGTGCAATGACGGTTCCTGCTGCGAGTCTGCCCATCTCTTTCGTCCTTGTTGCGGGCGATCTCGTTCGAGATTTCCGCTGCTTGATGAGGCTTGTAGCTGCCGGTAGTTGGCCCTGCGCTGAAGCCGCTATTCACAATCGGTTCAGCAACGCATGATCTGTGTGCCGGTTCCCAGGGGAGATACGACGTGAACGAAAAAGTACGGGTGCTCGGCGAAACAGTGCTCTCGAACAACTGGGGCCTGGTGAAGAAGACCACCATCGAACTCAAACGCCGTAACGGCGAATGGCAGCGTCAGGAACGCGAAACCTACGATCGCGGCGACGGGGCCGGAGTGCTGCTCTACAACCGGGAAAAGCGCACCGTCGTGCTCACCCGCCAGTTCCGCTTCCCGGTCTTCGTCCACGGTGAGCCGGGCTACCTCATCGAAGTAGTGGCTGGCAAACTCGACGGCGACCACCCGGTGACCACGGCGAAGAAGGAAGCCGAAGAGGAATCCGGCTACCGCGTCCATGACGTCGAACTGGTGCTGAACGCCTATATGAGCCCTGGCTCGGTCACCGAGAAGCTCTCGCTGTTCCTCGCCGAATACGACGCCGACACGAAAGTCTCAGCCGGAGGCGGCCTCGAGGACGAGGGCGAAGACATCGAAGTGCTGGAACTCGGCATCGATGCGGCGCTCCAGATGATCGAGACCGGCGAGATCGCCGACGCCAAGACCATCATGCTGCTGCAGCATGTGCGGTTGAAGGGGATTTTGTGAGGGGGATGCGAGGGATCCCCCAACCACCGGGTCATTCCCGCGAAAGCGGGAACCTCCGTTTGTGGAGCTTGCGGCACACCCAGAAAACAGAGGTCCCCGCTTTCGCGGGGATGACACCGAGCGTGGAGCGAGATTCAGCGATGAACGCTCAGTTCGTTACAAACGGATCCGCGTCCACATCCAGCGTCGCATAGCCCTCGGGCAGTTTCACGGTAAACTCGGCACCGGTCTCGCGCGGGTCGAGCATCAGCATCGACAGCATCTGCGCCTTGGCCAGCGACGGCGCAGGCTTGCTGGCGCCGACCTGCGGCTGGCTGGCGAACACGGCGAGCGGCAGCGCCAGGGCGACAAGTCCGACGGCGGCGACAATCAGCTTGATCTGCATTTCGGGACCTCAAAACCTGGCGCAACCCAGCGCGTTGTTGTCCCCTTTATCCGTACGCGTCCGAACCCGCCTTGAACCCGCCGTTCATGTTCGGTTTAGCGCTCGCCGCGCAGCACCCTTGCCTCAGGCAGCTGCAGATAGGCCTCGGGCACCGGCTGCGCGAAGTAATCCATGGTGAACTCCTCGCCCAGTTCCACCGCCCGGCCGCAGCGCATATGCCGCCCGTCCGGGTCGATCACCACGTTGGGGTCGGAAGAATGGTTGATCAGTCCGTAGCTGGTCCTGAGCGGCCGGACCAGCAGCAGTTCGGGCGTCACCGCGTTCCACTCGAGTGTCTCCAGCACCTCGGGGAAGCGTTCCCATTCGACCAGTTGCCCGTCTAGCTCGGCCAGCAGCTCACCGGCCTTGCGGGCCCGGCTGCTGAACAGCCCACGCCCGGCGATCCGGCTCGGCCCCACCACCGCGTCGGCAACCGTCGGCACGAACGCCCCGTCGCCGAGAAACGCCTCGGTAAAGCTGTCGATATGTACGTTCATCTTGCCGCCTCCTCGAGCAGTCCGCTGAGCTCCTCCGGCATGTCGATCGGCACGTCGTGGCCGCACGCGACTTCGCGGACAGTCCACCCGGGCTGGTTGCGGAATTCATCCGCGATGCCCTGGAAACCGTTCCAGCCGGTGGCGACAATGTAGGTCTTTCGCGGTACCGCCTTGTAGGCACCCGTGACATTCAGCCGCTCGGTCAGCGTCGCCGTCGGTTGCGGCGTCGCCTTGCTGTCTACCCAGGCCCGATCCGCCTCATCGAGATAGTCGCCCGGCGAGGACGGCGGGCACTCGGTCAACTGGCCACTCAGCTCCCAGCCCGGCGCAAAATCGGTAAAACCTTGTCCGTCCTCAGGCACGAAGGCATCGAGATAGACGATCGAGCGTACCGTGCTGCCCAACCGCTCCACTGCCCCGGTAGCGACGATCCCACCATAGGAGTGTGCCACCAGCACGATGTCTTCGAGGTCGTTCCACCTGATCTCGTTGACGATGTCGTCGATATGCGTCGTGAGGGTGATCGGCAGCTGGTTGAGATGCGAGCGCTCGGCTAGGCCGCTCAGCGTCGGCGCGTGCACCTTGTGGCCCCGCGCCCGCAGCCGGTCCGTGACCCGCACCCACGACCATCTCCCCGTCCAGGCCCCATGCACGATCACGAACGTCGCCATCTCATCCTCCAATGATTGCATTTTGCAAGTGATTGCGTTCTACAACCAATGCTTGTATTTTGCAAGTATGGAAAACCCCGTCGCGTCTCCTCACCGTTCCGGTTGCCCGATCAACCTCGGCCTCGAGGTGTTCGGCGACAAATGGAGCCTCCTGATCGTTCGCGACATGATGTTTGCGGGGAAGCGGCACTTCCGCGAGTTTCTCGCCTCCGATGAAGCCATCTCGACCAACATCCTCGCCGACCGGCTGGTAAAGCTCGTCGAGGCGGGCGTGCTGACGCGCGCCGGCGACCCCGCCCACAAGCTGAAGGCGATCTACTCGCTGACCGAAATGGGGATCGAACTGTTGCCTATCGTGGCTGAGATCAGCCGCTGGAGCCGCAAGTATCAACCGGTCGATCCGGTGCTGGCGGCGACAGGCGAAGCCCGCGACCGCGGCGGGCCGGGGGCGGTTGCCGCCCAGATGGAAGCGCTGCGGCGCATCCACCTGAACGGCGAGGGCTAGCGCAATTCGGACTTTCCCGAGTCCGAAGCGCCGCGATCGAAAATTCTAGACGTAGTCGACAAGCTTCTTGTCGGGATCGTAGGGCTGGTCGCTGACCACTTTGGTCACGGCCTGCCCACAAACCATCTTCTTGTTCATTGCGTCATACGCATAGCTGGCAGAACCGTGCAGCAGCCAGCCCTCGCTCAAAGCCTTCGTAACCTTATGACAGAAGGCGGAATCGTCCTCCCCCGAGAGGAACCGATAGATCAACATGCACTACTCCTTTTGCTCGCCCTCTTTGCCCCGGGCGATTGAAATTGCGTCCACTTACCGCTAATCCGCTGCGGTATGGATCGGTTTCCAGCATTTTTGCTCGACGGCTACAAGTCGTTCATGTCCGACCGCTACGACCCCGAACAGGGCCGTTACCGGGAACTGGCTGACCGGGGGCAATCCCCGACCACCATGATCATTGCCTGTTGCGACAGCCGCGCTGCCCCCGAAACCATCTTTTCGGCCGGGCCGGGCGAGATGTTCGTGCTGCGCAACGTTGCCAACCTGGTGCCCACTTTCCAGCCCGATGGCGGCCAGCACGGCACCTCGGCGGCCATCGAATTTGCCGTCGCGGCGCTCGAGATCTCCAACATCGTGGTAATGGGTCACGGCCGCTGCGGTGGCATCAAGGCGGCCCTCGCCCCCGATGCCGGCCCGCTGGCGCAGGGCGATTTCATCGGCAAGTGGATGGCGATGCTCGCCCCGGTCGCCGACGAAGTGTCGAAGTACACGCTGCTGACCAACAAGGAGCGCCAGACCATGCTGGAGCGCTTCTCGATCCGCAACTCGATCAACAACCTCCGCACCTTCCCCTACGTGAAGCGCCTCGAGGACGAAGGCAAACTCGCCATCCACGGCGCCTGGTTCGACATTTCGACCGGCGAACTCTGGGTAATGAACGACGACGGCGACTTCTACCGGCCGGACGTTTGACGATCAGCCGATAGAGACGGCCCCCTCCCATCCTCCCCACAAGGGGGGAGGTGCCCCGCCGGTTCACCTGGCACGATCGAAGACAGAGCCTCGACTCTTCACCTCCCCCTTGTGGGGAGGCCGGGAGGGGGCCGTCTTTCTCAGTCAGCCACCCCGTCGCCACCAATACCGCACATCCGGCAGCTGCGCCTCATTACCGGCCCCATCGGTGGCTTCCACGACAACAAACCCCTGTGCGTCATAGAAGGCCCGCGCCGCCGTATTCTGCGCAAAGCACCACAACGTCAGCTCTTCGTTCCGCGCCCTGGCATCGGCCAGCAGGGCCGACCCCACCCCACTCCGCCGCACCTCCGGATCGAGATAGAGCTGGGTGATCCAGCCCGCGTGCTCGGCCATGAACCCCAGCAGCCGTCCGTCCCGCTCGGCGAGCGTCACCCGCTGCTCGCCGATCAGCACAGTTCGCACGAACCACAGATCCTCGTCCGCGGTATGCAGTTCGGGGAGGAAAGTCAGCACTGCCCGCGAGCGCCGGAACAGCGCAACGATGGCCGGCGCGTCCGCGGCGACGGCACGCCGCAGCACGATCATGCCGGTTTCCGCCGCAGCAACCGCGGCCCGAACACGTTGATGAGCAGCCCGGCGAACACCAGCACGCTGCCGATGACTTCCACGCCGGTAATCGCCTCACCGAGGAACAGCGCCGCACCGGCGATCCCCGCCACCGGCACGAACAGCGCAAACGGCGCCACCTGGCTGGTTGCGTAGCGGCTCAGCAGCCACGCCCAGGCGCCGAAACCGAACAGCGTCGCGATATAAGCCATGAAGGCGATCGAGCCGATCCCCTTGAGCGTCAGCTGGCTGAACGCCAATGGGATGGCGCCCGGCCCATCCAGCAGCAGCGACGCCAGCAGCAGCGGGATCGGCGGGATCAGCGCCGACCATACGACGAAGCCCAGCATGTCGATCCGGCCCGCAGCCTTGCCCACCATATTGCCGAGGCCCCAGCAACCGGCTGCGCCAATGGTCAGCAGCAGCGGCAGCAGCGCCGCCCCTTCCAACCGCTCGACTGCGATCACCCCGATCCCCACCAGCGCCACTGCCGCCCCGCCGAGCTGCGCCAGGCCCGGTCGTTCACCGAAGAACGCGAAGGCGAGAAAAATGGTGAAAAACACCTGCAGCTGGATCACCAGCGAGCTGAGCCCCGCCGGCATCCCGAGCTTGATGGCAAGGAACAACAGCCCGAACTGCCCCACCCCGATGGCGAAGCCATAACCGATGAGCAGCGGCCACCCCACGGCTGGTCGCTTGACGAAGAACACCGCCGGCAAAGCCGCGAACACATAGCGCAACGCCGTCAGCAGCAACGGCGCCACCTCGTCGACACCCCAGCGGATGGCGATGAAGCTCAGCCCCCAGACGACAGCGACCGAGAGGGCGAGGACGATGTGGCGGATCGGCATGGAATAGTTCCTGGCGGCGGCGATACCCGTTCCTCGCTACCGCGATGTGATACCCCTCATCCGGCGCTTCGCGCCACCTCGCGGCGAGGGCTGCGCCCTCGCCCGCTGACCTCAAGGGGAGAAGGGCAACCCGACTGAGAATTCTCGGCTTGTCACCTTCTCCCTTGGAGGGAGAAGGTGCCCGATGGGCGGATGAGGGGTATCGCGTCGCAAAGCGATGTGCGCTTGGGGCGAAGCGACGAGCGACGTTAAGCCGCCTTCTTCTCCACCAGCTTGCGCTCGATCAGCGTCTCGAGAATCTGCACGGTGTTGAGCGCCGCGCCCTTCCTGAGATTGTCGCTCACCACCCAGAGGCTGAGCCCGTTCTCCACCGTCACGTCTTCGCGGATGCGGCTGACATAGGTGTCGTACTCGCCTGCCGCTTCCACTGGCGTCGCGTAGCCACCGGCCTCGCGCTTGTCGATCACCGAAATCCCCGGTGCGTCACGCAGGGCTTCGCGTGCCTCATCAGCCGAAATCGGGTTGGCGAATTCGAGGTTCACCGCTTCGGAGTGGCCGACGAACACCGGCACGCGCACGCAGGTGGCGGTAAGCTTGATCTTGGGGTCGAGGATCTTCTTGGTCTCGGCCACCATCTTCCACTCTTCCTTCGTGTAGCCATCCTCCATGAACACATCGATGTGCGGGATGACGTTGAAGGCGATCTGCTTGGAGAACTTCCTGGGCTCGGGCTTGTCGTTGACGAACACGCCCTTGGTCTGGTCCCACAGCTCGTCGACGCCTTCCTTGCCGGCGCCCGAGACGGACTGGTAGGTCGCGACCACCACGCGCTTGATCGTCGCGAGATCATGCAGCGGCTTCAGCGCCACCACCAGTTGCGCCGTCGAGCAGTTCGGGTTGGCAATGATGTTCTTGCGATCGTTCCTGGCCATGTAGGCGTCAAGCACGTCGGCATTGACCTCGGGCACGACGAGGGGAACGTCGGCGTGGTAACGCCAGAAGCTCGAGTTATCGACCACGATGCAGCCGGTGGCGCCGATCTTTTCGCCATACTCCTTGGCGATCGCCGAGCCGGCGCTCATCAGCGCGAAGTCGACGCCCTTGAAATCGAAGTGCTCGAGGTTCTGCACCTTGAGCCGCTTGTCGCCAAAGCTGATCTCCTGGCCCTGCGAGCGGGCGGAAGCCAGCGCGATCACTTCCGAGGCGGGAAACTTCCGCTCGGCAAGGATGTTGAGCATTTCCCGGCCCACATTGCCTGTGGCTCCGACGACGGCGACGCGATAACCCATTTTGGAAAGTCCTCTTTGCCTTCATTTCCCCCGCGCTGGACCAGCTGTCCGCGGCACATGGCATCCGGCCGCTCCCCGGCGGGAGTTGCCCGGGGATCGGCTCAGGGGGTTTTGGTGGTTTTGGTCGCCGAAACAACGACCCCACGAAGGCCCATGGTCTCCGTTTTGGTCATCGCGATGTGGTGGGTCTTGCGCATCCCGCAACCCGATCCTTCTGTCCGGCGCCGCGTTTCTACGCCGAAATCGCAAATAGTCAATCACCTATAGGACATCGCCTATCGTGGTAGGAGGCGCCGGCCTATCCGTGATCCTCCCCGGCGTGGCGGGGGAGGGGGACCGGCGAAGCTGGTGGAGGGGGCGGCCAAGCCCTCGGACATCCCCCTCTCTATGCCCGCATCGAAACACCGTGTATTGCGACCCCATGCAACATTACGACGTGATCATCCTCGGTGCCGGCGCGGCTGGCCTCATGGCCGGCATCGAAGCCGGCAAGCGCGGCCGCTCGGTGCTGGTACTCGACCACGCCAAGAACGCCGGCGAAAAGATCCGCATTTCCGGTGGCGGCCGCTGCAACTTCACCAACATCAACGCCACGGTGAAGGCGGGCCGTGACCGCTTCCTCTCCGGCAACCCGCGCTATGCCTTCTCGGCCCTGTCGCGCTACACGCCGGAGCACTTCATCGCGCTGGTCGACCAGTACGCCATCCCGTTCCACGAAAAGACCCTGGGCCAGCTGTTCTGCGACGGCTCGAGCCAGCAGATCGTCAACCTGCTGCTGAGCGAGCTGAAGAAGGCCAGGGCCAACCTGCTGCTCGACACCCAGATCGACAGCGTCAGCCACGCCGATGGCAATTTCACCGTGATGACGGCAGACGAGACGCTGATCGGCAAGTCGCTGATCGTCGCCACCGGCGGCAAGTCCATCCCCAAGATGGGCGCCACCGGCCTCGCCTATCAGCTCGCCACCCAGTTCGGCCTCAAGGTCACCGACACCCGCCCTGCCCTCGTGCCGCTCACCTTCGAGCCACGCATCCTCGAACGCCTCGCGCCGCTGAGCGGCATCGCCGTCGACCCCACCCGCATCTCGGTCGGCAAGAAGAGTTTTGACGAGGCCATGCTGTTCACCCACCGCGGCCTGTCCGGTCCGGCGATCCTGCAGATCTCGAGCTATTGGCGCGAAGGCGACGCCATCGTCATCGATCTCTTCCCCAATGGCGATCTCGGCGAAATCCTGCGCGAAGCCCGCGCCGCCACCCCAAAACTGCAGTTGCAGACCGTCCTGGCGCAGCACCTCGCCAAGCGCCTCGCCCAGATGCTGGCCGATGAGATCGGCATCACCACCATGCTGGGCGACATGAGCGACAAGAGCTTTCAAAAGATCGAGGACGCGCTCCGCCGCTGGACCATCAAGCCCACCGGCTCGGAAGGCTACCGCACCGCCGAAGTCACCCTCGGCGGCATCGACACCGATGGTCTCGATTCCACCACCATGCAGGCCCGGAAGGTGCCCGGGCTCTATTTCATCGGCGAAGCCGTCGACGTCACCGGCTGGCTCGGCGGCTACAATTTCCAATGGGCCTGGGCCTCCGGCTGGGCCGCGGGGCAGGTCGCTTGAACCTTATCGCCCACGTCGAGATCCCGGCGCGTCAGCTCGAGCGCGCCATCGCCTTCTACAGCGCCGTGTTCGGCATCGGTTTCGGCGAGATCGTCGAGATCCATGGCAACCGCATGGCCTACTTCCCCTTCACCGCGGGCGCGGACGGCGCCAGCGGTGCGCTGGCCGAGGGCGAAATCTACGTTCCGACCACGGATGGCGCGGTGATCTATTTCGGCGTCAACGACCTTGACGCCACTATGGCCCGCGCCGTCGCGCTGGGCAGCACCATTCTCTTGACCAGGACCGAGGCCGGCGAAGCCGGTTACGTCGCCGAGATCAGCGACTCCGAAGGCAACCGCATCGCCCTGCAGACCGTCTGAGGAGGCCCCTCACACCAGCGCCCGTCGCGCTGCCGCCACCACGCCGCGGGTCAGCTCCGGCAACCGGTCCGCTGCGAGGCGGCTCACCTGCCAGTAGAGCGGCACGTCCAGCACCGCCCCCGGCACGATCTCGACCAGCCGTCCGGCGCCGAGGTGATCCGCCACCAGCGATGTCGGGTTGAGTGCCCAACCGATCCCGTTGACGCAAGCATCGACGAAGCCGTGGGTGGACGGCAACCAGTGCGTCGGAAACGCCGCCGCTTCACCAGTCACCTCCAGCACCCATTTCTGCTGCAACCGGTCCTTGTGATTGAAGGTCAGCGCCGGGGCTGCACCCAGTGTCGCCGGATTCACGCCCTCGGCGAAATGCCGTCTGGCGAAGTCCGGACTCGCCGTCGCCTGGTAGCGCAGCGCCCCCAGCGGCGTGACCCGGCAGCCCCGCACCGGTTCGTCAAACGAGGTGACCGCCGCCAGCACGCGCCCGCGCTCCAGCCACTCGGCCGTGTGCCCTTCATCGTCGATCTCGATGTTCAGCAGGTGCAGGCTGTCGCGTGCAAACGGCGCGATCGCCTCGATAAACCAGGTCCCGACGCTGTCGGCATTGGCCGCGATGCTGATCGTCGCTCGCGCCTCGGCCAGGCCGCCGAGCCCCGGCAGGTGCTGCAGCAACTCGCTCTCCAGCAGCCCGACGTGCTCGATGTGCCGGCACAGCCAGGCGCCGGTCTCGGTGGCTGTGCATGGGTTGCCGCGCGCGATCAGCACTGCCCCGAGCCGTTCCTCGAGCTGCTTAACCCGTTGCGACACCGCCGACGGCGTCACGTTGAGTGCGCGCGCGGCGCGCTCAAAACTGCCGGTCTGCACCACCATGGCCACCGCCTGCGCCGCCGGATAGTCGATCAAGGGATTAGCTCCGCTAATTCACGGTGAAAGAAGTTAACTGGATTGAACGCACCGCGCCACCTACGGCTGTGGCATGAACCTGCCAGTCTTCTTTGCCGGCCTCGGCATGGGCCTCAGCCTGATCGTTGCCATCGGCGCCCAGAATGCCTTCGTGCTGCGCCAGGGTCTGCGCAACCAACACGTCTTCGCTGTCAGCCTCGTCTGTGCGCTCTCCGATGCGGTGCTGATCACGCTGGGCGTCACCAGCTTCGGCAAGGTCGCAGCCTGGCTGCCATGGCTGGAGCCGGTCATGCGCTACGGCGGCGCCGCTTTCCTCATCTGCTACGGGGCGCGGAGCCTCAACTCGGCGCTCCGCTCCGGCAACGCCTTGGCGGTGGGCGCTTCGACTGGCCAAACCGGCCTCGCGACGACGCTCCTCGCCTGCCTCGCCATCACCTGGTTCAACCCGCACGTCTATCTCGATACCGTCGTACTGCTCGGCACCGTCTCGACGCAGTTCGGCGGCGCTGAAACCTGGTTCGCGGCCGGCGCCATTGTCGGCTCGTTCCTGTTCTTTTTCGGCCTCGGCTTTGGCGCCACCCGGCTGGGCCCGTTCTTTGCCGAACCTGAGGCGTGGCGCATCCTCGAAGCGGTCATCGCGCTGGTGATGTGGGCGATCGCGCTGAAGCTGCTGCTCGGCTGAGCTCAGAGGACGAAGCCGAGGAACCGTCCCGCCAGCAGCGCCGCCGGCCACAGGACGATCGACACACAGGCCAGCACGCGTTTGCCCGCCGGCTGCCGCAGCAGACTGAACGCCACGAAGTTCACACCGGCGAGCCCGATCAATCCCATCTTGATCCAGAACAGTGGCATGCCCGCGTACTCGGTCGCCCGCACTGCGAACATCAGGGCGCCAGTCAGCAGCGCCAGCGCAAATGCTCCGAGTGCGACACGGCGCAGCAGCCGGACAAACGGCTGCGCCTCGATGCTCCTGATCACCCCGATCACCCGCAGATCCATCAGCAGCACTGCCGTCACCAGCGCTCCGATGGCGAGAACGTGCAGGGCATTAACGATCGGATAGGCGAAAAACGAGGTCTTCAGCGCCTTGATCAGCGCCAGCTGCTCGAGGCTGCCGAGCAGGGTCTCCACTTAGTTCGCCGGTACGCGCGCGGGGTAGATATCGTATGCCTTGCCGCCCACGGTGATCCGCACCGCTTTCATTCGCTTCTCATTGGGGTCAAGCGAGCGGTTGCCCAGCGCCACCACCTCATCGCCAGGCTTCACCGTGTCTTCGGTAAACCCTGCTGCCATGGTCGGCCCCGGAGGCGCCAGCTCCACCCGCCAGACCACGCCTTCGACCTCAAGATCGAGCGTGGCATGCGGATTGCCGACGAACACGTTCTTGACGATCCCGGTGAGTTCGAAGAGCCCATCCTCGGTCCATGCCCAGCCATGATGTGCCACAGCCGGCAGCACCGGCGCCGCGATTCCAAGTGCCGCGGCCACGAGCAGAATGCGAAGTCTCTTCATCGGGACCTCCATCGCCTAAGCTGGCCCGGAGTCTATGCCCGACGTCGCCTCACCACAACCGCCCGATCAGGCGTCGTCGGCCTCGGCAAAGGTGATCCGGTTGTTCGCCGGGTCGATCACCGTGCATTCGAGCCCGCCCCATTCGGGCCGCTCCAGGCCGGGCCGGTTGTTCTTGTAGCGCTTGGCCACCAGCTCGGCCTGCAATTCGGCAACCCCGGTGCAGTTGACCCGCACATGCACGCCGGGCGAGCCATCGCCATGGTGCTCGGAGATGTGCAGCACGATGCCGTCCCGGCTCACCTGCATGTAGAGCGGCAGCCCAGGTTCGAACCGGTGTTCCCAATCGACCGCGAAGCCCAGCCAGTCGACATAGAATTCCCGCGCTTTCGCCTCATCGAACGAGCGCAGGATCGGTACCGTCTGCAGATAGGTCAGCGTCATCGGCGCATATCCTTTCTCGCGGAAGTCTTATGGCAGCGACGCTGTCCATCCGCTACCAATGGGGCAACTCAAGGGAGGATCATCATGGCAGAGAAAAAGATTCGCTGGGGCATCCTCAGCACCGCCAATATCGGGCTGAAGAAGGTCACCCCGGCGATCATGAAGTCGCCACTGAGCGAAGTGGTTGCCGTCGCCTCGCGCGATGTGGCCAAGGCCGAAGAGTACATCGCCGAGCTCGGCCTCACCGGCAAGGCCAGGGCGCATGGCAGCTACGAGGCCTTGTTCGCCGACCCCAATGTCGACGCCATCTACAACCCGCTGCCCAACCACCTGCATGTGCCGATGACGCTCGCCGCAGCCAAGGCCGGCAAGCATGTGCTGTGCGAAAAGCCGATTGCGCTCAACGCCAAGGAAGCCGAGCAGTTGCGGCAGGTGCCCAAGGGCATCGTGTTCCATGAAGCCTTCATGGTCCGCCATCACCCGCAATGGCTGCGCGCCCGCGAGATCGTTCGCTCCGGCGAACTGGGGGAGCTTCGTACCGTGCGCGGCATCTTCGAGTATTTCCTCACCGACCCCACCAACGTGCGCAACCAGGCCGACATAGGCGGCGGCGGCATCTACGATGTCGGCTGCTACCCGATCACCGGCGCGCGCTTCCTGTTCGGGGCCGAACCGAAGCGCGCCGTGTCGCTGGTCGACCGCGACCCCCAGATGAAGACCGATCGCCTCGCCTCGGTTATCCTCGATTTCGGCGGTGGCAAGCAGGCGAGCTTCGTCTGCTCCACCCAGAGCGTGAACCACCAGTCGCTCGAGGTGATCGGCACCAAGGGCCGGGTCGAACTGGTGATCCCCTTCAACGCCCCGGCCGACACCGCCACCGCCATCATCGTCGATAACGGCTATTCGCCCGACGGCCACCTCAGCCGCCGCGAAATCATCCCGCCCTGCGACCAGTACACCGAACAGGCCAACGCCTTCTGCCGCGCCATCCTCGACAACAAGCCGCTCGAATGGGGCGTCGAGGACGCCATCACATCGATGAAGGTCATCGACGCGGTGTTCGAAAGCGAAAAAACCGGCGCCTGGGCCAACGTCTGATCCAGGCTCGATCTCTCCTCACCTCCCCCCTTGCGGGGGAGAAAGCGATTTCTTGGGCTTAGCCCTTCGCTAAGCCTTAGAAATCGCAAGAGGGGGGACGTTTCGGGCACAGACTCGCCACCTGAACGACGCCCCCCTACCCCCGCACCTCCGGCCCCACCAGCCGCTCCACCAGCAGCCGGATCGCCGGTCCGACCTCCCCTGGGCCGCGCGCCTTGCGCTTGATCCCCCAGGCCGCGTCGAGCAACAGTCGGGTCAGCAGTTCGGGTTGGCCTGCGCCAGCCTTCCCCAACTCCTCGGCCACCATCGCGTCGATCTCGTCTTCGGTCGCCCGCACCTCGGGCCGCACCTTCTCGTGCTCGTCATAGAGCTCGTCGGCATGCGGCGATTGCCCCAGTAGCCGATCGATCGCCTCGTATTTGGCTGACAGCGCCGCTCCCAGCCGGGCGACCACCGTCCCCTCGCCCTTGAGCGCCGCGACGAACCGCTCGTGCAGCTCCAGCATCAGTTCGGCGAGGATCGCCTCGAACACCGCGTTCTTGTCGCCGAAATATTTGTAGAGCGTGGGCTTGGCCACCCGCGCCTCGGCCGCGATCGCCTCCATCGAAGTGGCGCGCAAGCCTTGCCTGAGGATCAGCCGCCGCGCCGCCGAAAGGATCTGCTCTCGCTTGTCGATATCAGCCACGCCGATTTTCCTTCGCCCCACCTTGAACGAACTGAACGATATTCGTACATATCGTTCAGTTCAACGGAGGGATACCCCAAATGTCCGACCAACCAGACCGCGTCCTCGTCACCGGCATTTCCGGCTTTCTCGGCGGCCACGTCGCCCTGCAACTGCTGGCGCAAGGCTATACCGTCAGCGGCTCGCTGCGCAGCCTCGAGCGCGCCGAAAAGGTGAGGAAAACCCTCGCCGCCCACGGCGCCGACACCTCGCGGCTGGAGTTCGTGGCACTCGACCTGTTGAGCGACAAGGGCTGGGCCGAGGCGATGTCCGGCGTGCGCTACCTGCAGCACGTCGCCTCTCCCTTCGTCCTCGAAATGCCCAAGGACAAGAACGACCTGATCCGCCCCGCTGTCGAAGGCACCCGCCGCGCTGTCACCGCCGCCTTCACTGCCGGGGTCGAGCGCGTCGTCGTCACCTCCTCGATCGCCGCCATCGCCTATGGTCATGACGATTACAGCCGCACCTTCACCACTACCGACTGGACCAATACCGACAGCCCGAAGGTCAGCGCCTACGCCGAATCGAAGCTGCGCGCCGAGCGCGAGGCCTGGGCCGTGGCCGATCAGTTCGGGGCGCACGACCGCCTCGCCACCATCAACCCCGGCGCCATTCTGGGCCCGCTGCTCGACGAGGATGTCGGCACCTCCGGCCTTCTGGTACAGCGCCTGCTCAACGGCTCGATCCCTGCCGCGCCGAAGATGAGCTTTTCCATCATCGACGTCCGCGACGTCGCTGCCGCCCAGGTTGCCGCCATGACCACACCGAGCGCCGGCGGCAAACGCCATATCCTGGCCGATCGCGAGATGAGCCTGTTCGAACTCGCCACCGCGCTGCGCGCCGCCCTGCCGGAGGTCGCCGCCCGCGCCCCGCGCTTCGAAATGCCCAACTGGATCGTCCGGCTGATCGGCCTGTTCGATCCGCAGATCGGCTCCAACACCGCCGAGCTCGGCCATGTCAGGCGCGTCGACGGCAATAGCGGCCAGCGGCTGCTGGCCCGCCCGACCATCCCCGGCCCCGATGCCGCCGTGGCCACCGCCCGCAGCCTCGTCGCCCAGCGTCTGGTCGCCTGAAAAAAGGACTGGTCCTCGGCGCCGGGATTGGCTAATAAGCGCGCCATCGAAGCGGGGCTGTAGCTCAGTTGGGAGAGCGCATCGTTCGCAATGATGAGGCCAGCGGTTCGATTCCGCTCAGCTCCACCACTTCGATTTAGATCCGACACGACAGCGATTTCGAACCGCCGCGTCCCCTCGCGACGCTAGACCGCCACGCACGATTCCCTGATCTGCAGCCGCGGCGGGATACGGATCACTGCCGGCTCCGCGTCGTCACCCGCAATCCGCGCCAGCAGGCGCTCGGAGGCGCGGGCGCTGATCGTCGCGATGTCCTGGTGCAGCGAGGTGATGCTGGGCGCCCACCCCTCAGCCGGATGAAAGCCGTCAAAACTGATCACCGAGACGTCGTGCGGCACCGAGAGCCCGATATTCTTCAGCCCCGCCATGGTACCGAGCAATTGCGCGATGTTGATGCAGGCGATCGCGGTGGGCGGCGCGGCAATGTTCATCAGTTGTTGCACCGCGGTGAAGGCATGGTCGAACTTGTAGCAGGAGCGCCGCACCAGATCCTCGCGCACTGAGACACCGGCTGCCGCCATGGTCTGGCAGAAGCCATCGAAGCGCTCGTCCGACGGCGAGATGCCCGGGCGCCCGACCAGAAACGCGATGTCGCGGTGCCCCAGCGTCAACAGGTGCCGGGTGACCAGTTGAGCCCCCAGATGATTGTCGTCGGCCACCGCGTCGAAGCGGCTGCCCGGGATGACCCGGTCGACCAGCACGGCCGGCGTGCGAATGGCGGCGGCGAGCCGGGTGGCATAGTCCGGGCCATGGCTGGTCGGAGCAACGATGAGGCCGGCGACCCGATGCGCCGAAAACAACTCGATCTCGCGAAACTCGCGCTGCGGATCGTCCTCGTTGCTGGCAAACAGCATGTTGTAGCCGCGCTCCGACAGGGCCGATTGCATCGCCTTGGCAAGGTGCGCAGCCCAGGGTGTGGCGATATCGGGCACGATCAGGCCCACGGTATCGGACACCCCTCTTCGGAGGTTTCGCGCCACCGGATCGGGGTGATAGCCCGCCTCTTCCACCGCCGCCCACACCCGCGCCTTGAGCTCCTCGCTCACCGGTGCAGTGCCATTGAGCGTGGCCGACACCGTGGTGATGGAGACATTGGCGATGCGCGCGACGTCGCGAATTGTGGGCATGCGGCACTCCGAACCTTGCCCCTTCAACCCCACACAAAACGTTACGTCAACGTCGGACGGTTACTCTGGTCCCAGGAATCGCCGAATTCCCGACCTGGACCGGCACCACGTACGACCTAAGGGGACTTGCACAGCCGCCGCACCGACGGTAAACACAAAACGTTACGCGTTCAAGGAATCGACATTCTATTGAGCAACGCGCCGGATACGGCGGGTCAATCGCGTAACGTTTTGTGCCGCCGAACCGGGCGGCTGGGAGGGAAGCTCATGAGACTGAAATCACTGGCCATAGCGGGCCTTGCCGCCGCCCTGATGGCAAGCACCTTCGGCGCCACCGCCGAGGAGGTGCTGCGACTGCGCATGAACGGCGACATCAATTCGGTCGATCCGATCGCCACCACCAATTTCACCATCCGCAACAGCGCCTACCTGATCTACGACACGCTGTTCGCGCTCGACGCCGATTTCCAGGTGCAGCCGCAGATGGCCGAGGGCGTCGCCATCTCGGACGACCAGCTGACCTACACCATCACCCTGCGCGACGGGCTGAAGTTCCACGACGGCGCCCCCGTCACCGCCACCGACGCCGTGGCCTCGCTCGAGCGCTGGGGCAAGGTCGACGGGCTGGGCAAGATCCTGTTCTCCAAGCACGAGTCGCTGACCGCCAGCGACGACAAGACCATCGTGCTCAAGATGAAGGAGCCCTGGGCTCAGGTGTTGCCGGCGCTGGGCAAGATCTCGTCCAACGTGCCGTTCATCATGCCCGCCCGCCTTGCCGCCAACGATCCGACCACGCCGGTGACCGAGGCCATCGGCTCGGGACCCTTCCGCATGGTGGCGGAGGAATGGGTGCCGGGCAGCGTCGCGGTCTACGAGAAATTCGCCGACTACGTGCCACGCCCGGAGCCCGCCAGCATGGCGGCCGGCGGCAAGGTCGCCAAATTCGACCGCATCGAGATCCGCTACATCCCCGACTCGTCGCAGGCCGTGGACGCCCTGCTCAACGGTGAGATCGACTGGATCGAAGATGTGGCCGCCGACCTGATCCCGCTGTTCGAAGGCAGCGAAACTGCCCATGTCTTTGCCAACCCGCAGGCCGGCAACAGCCTGCAACTGGTGGTCAACCACCTGAACCCGCCCTTCGACAACCCCAGGGTGCGTGAGGCGCTGCAATGGGCGCTCGAGCCGACGCCGTTCATGCAGGCGATCTTCGGCGAGCAGACCCAGCTCTACCAGGTCTGCGTCGCCATCTTTTTCTGTGGCTCGCCTTACGAGAGCACGGTCAATACCGACCGCATCATGACCCGCGACCCCGCCAAGGCGAAGGCCCTGCTGGCCGAAGCCGGCTATGACGGCACCCCGGTGTTCCTGCCGCACGTTACCGATATCCCATTCCACGACCACGCTTACTCGGTGCTCAAGCCCATGCTCGAGGAAGCCGGTTTCGTGGTGGATGAGCAGATGACCGACTGGGCCTCCGTATCGACCCGTCGCGCCAGCAAAGAGCCCGTAGACAAAGGCGGCTGGAACCTGTTCTTCACCGGCTGGGGCTATGTCGACCAGTCCAACCCGATGACCAACGTCTATGTCGCCGGCGCCGGCCTCGACGGCTGGTTCGGCTGGGCCGATTCGGCCCAGCTGCGCGAGCTGCGCACCAGGTTCGCCGCGACCTCCGACCCGGTCGAGCAGAAGGCGCTGGCCGACGAGATGCAGAGCGTCGCCTATGACCTCGTGCCGTTCGTGCCGCTTGGCCAGGCGTCGCTCGCCCAGGGCGTCGCATCCAACCTCGAAGGCTTCATCGACAGCCCGGTGCCGTTCTTCTGGAATGTGAGCCGCAAGCAGTAAGCTGGCTCTCAGCCGCCCGGACCGGTGCCGGGCGGCCACTGCCAGGGAGGTCGTTCGTGTTCGCCTATCTTGCTGGCCGGGTGCTCTCGGCCATCCCCATTCTGCTGCTGGTCGCCATCTTCATCTTTTCGCTGGTCAACCTGACACCGGGCGATCCGGCCTTGCTGATTGCCGGCGACAACGCCACTCCGGCGCAGGTGGAGCAGATCCGCGAGCGCCTGCACCTCAACGAGCCGCTGCCGGCGCGCTTCGCCATCTGGGCGGGTAACGCTCTGCAGCTCGACCTCGGCACCTCGATTTATTCCGGCCAGCCGGTAACCAAACTGATCGCCCAGCGCATCGAACCGACCTTCGTCCTCGCGGCAGTGACCATCATCATTACCGTGCTCCTGGCCGTACCACTCGGCGTCATCGCCGCCTGGAAAGCCAATAGCTGGATCGATCGCGCCATCATGGGCTTTGCGGTGCTCGGCTTCTCGGTGCCGGTCTTCGTCATCGGCTACCTCCTCGCCTATGTGTTTTCGGTGAACCTCAAGTGGTTTCCGGTGCAGGGCTACAGCCCGCTCGCCGATGGGCCGCTCGACACACTGCGCAGTGTGCTGCTGCCGGCGGTGGCGCTGGCCATGGTCTTCGCCGCGCTGATCGCCCGCGTCACCCGCGCCGCCATGCTGGAGGTGCTCACCGAGAACCATATCCGCACGGCGCGCGCCAAGGGACTGGCGACGCCGCGCATCCTGATCGTCCATGCGCTCAAGAACGCCGGTGTGCCGGTGGTGACGGTCATCGGCATCGGCATCGCCACCCTGGTCGGCGGCGTGGTGGTGACGGAATCGGTGTTCAACATTCCCGGCATCGGTCGCCTCACCGTCGATGCCATTACCCGGCGCGACTATCCGATCGTCCAGGGAGTGATCCTGTTCTTCGCCGCCGTGCTGATCGTCATCAACCTCCTCGTCGACATGAGCTACGCCCTGCTCGACCCCCGCGTGCGAGGCTGAGACCATGAGCGTGAGCACCGCCGTCCGCCCGCCCTTCTCTCCGCTTGCCCGCGCCTTCGATTATGGCCGCCGCAACCCGGCGACGACGATCTGCTGCCTGCTGCTGCTCGGCTTCGTGCTGGTTGCCCTCCTCGCGCCGCTGCTGGCCGGCGACCCGTTGAAGATCGACCCCGCGCAGCGCCTGAAGCCGCCGAGCGAAGCAGCGATCTGGGGCCGCGATCACCTCGGACGCGACCTCTATGCCCGCGCCGTCTACGGCACGCGCGTGTCGATGCTGGTCGGCTTTTCGGTCGCCCTCCTCACTACCGTCCTGGGCGTCGCCATCGGTATCTATGCCGGGCTGAGTTCCATCGGCGGCGCCGTGGTGATGCGGCTGACTGATGCCATGATGGCCATCCCCGCCGTGCTGCTGGCCATTGCCTTTGCTTCGATCATGAATGCCGGGCTGCTGACGGTGATTATCGCCATTACCATTCCCGAGGTCCCGCGCATGGTGCGGCTGGTGCGCTCGGTGGTGCTGGGGGTGCGGCAGCAATTGCACGTGACTGCGGCGATCTCGATCGGCACATCCGGGCTGCCGCTGGTCTGGCGCCATATCCTGCCCAATACGCTGGGGCCGGTGCTGGTGCAGGCGACCTACGCCTGCGCCTCGGCGATCATCGCCTCGGCGGTGCTGAGCTTTCTCGGCGTCGGGCTGTCGCCGGAGGTGCCGAGCTGGGGCGGCATGATGGCCGATGCGCGCCAGCAGTTCCGCATCCACCCGGTGCTGATGCTCTATCCCGGCCTGCTGCTCTCGCTGCTGGTGCTGACGGTCAACATCCTGGGCGACCGGTTGAGCGACGCGCTCGACCCGCGCAAATCGCGGAGGTCGAGCCTGTGAGCAACATCATCGACGTCGAAGACCTGAGCCTCGAGTTCCTGAGCGGGGACCAGCGCATCTACGCACTCGACAAGGTATCGTTTTCGGTGGCGCGCGGCGAGACGCTGAGCCTCGTGGGGGAAAGCGGCTGCGGCAAAAGCGTTACCGCGATGGCCATCATGGGGTTGCTGCCCAGGGCCAGTGCCCTCGTCACCTCGGGCCGCATCCAGATTAACGGCGTCGACCTTGTCGGCCTACCGGAGCGGCAATTGCAGGCCATCCGAGGCAACCGCATCAGCATGGTGTTCCAGGATCCGATGACCTCGCTCAACCCCGTCCACACTGTCGGCATGCAGATCGCCGAAGCGGTGCGGCGGCACAAGCCGGTGAGCCGCGCTGCGGCGCTGCGGCGCGCCCGGGAAATGCTGGAACTGGTTCGCATTCCCGATGCCGGCAACCGGCTGAGCGCCTACCCGCACGAACTGTCGGGCGGGCAGCGGCAGCGCGTGATGATTGCCATGGCGCTGGCCTGCGAACCCGAACTGCTGATTGCCGACGAGCCGACCACGGCGCTCGACGTGACGGTGCAGGCGCAGATTCTGGAGTTGATCGCCGACCTCAAGGCCGAGTTGGGGATGAGCGTGCTGCTCATCACCCACGATCTCGGCGTGGTGGCGGCGACCGCCGATCGAATGCTGGTGATGTATGCCGGGCGCATTGTCGAGGAAGGAGCGGTGGAGCGCATTTTTGCTCGTCCCTCGCATGGCTACACCGCCAGCCTGCTGCGTTCGTTGCCTGGCCATGCAGCGGGCCGCCGCAGCGCACTCAGCGAAATCCCCGGTACGGTACCTCGACTGGACAGGCAGTTCCCCGGTTGCGTTTTCGCGCCCCGCTGCGGCTTTGCCGAAGCCGCGTGCAGCGCGACGCTGCCGCCGACGCAACCGGTAGAGACCGGCCACCTCTCGGCATGCATCCGCCAGACCGCGGTATTCGAAGCCATGCGCGACAACGACATCGTAAGGACCTGGCGATGAGCGCATTCCTGAGCCTTCGCAATGTGGGCAAGGACTATCCGCTGGCCAGACGCGATCCCTTCGCGCCCCGCCGCACGCTGCGTGCCGTCGACGACGTCTCGCTGGATGTGGCGAAGGGCGAGACGCTGGGTCTCGTCGGTGAGAGCGGCTGCGGCAAGTCCTCGCTCGCTCGTCTCATCATGCAGCTCGAAGCACCGAGCCGCGGCAGCGTCTCGCTCGACGGCACCGACCTCGCCAAGCTGGGCATGGCGGAGCTGAAGCGGGCGCGCCGCGACTTCCAGATGGTGTTCCAGGATCCCTACGCGTCGCTGAACCCGCGCATGAAGGCCCGTGCCATCATCGCGGAGGCGCTGCGCAATTATCGCATGGGAACCAGCGCCGAAATCGGGGCGCATGTAGAAGAACTGGCGCGACAGGTCGGACTTGGCGCCCACCTGCTCGATCGCTTTCCGCACGAATTGTCCGGCGGTCAATGCCAGCGCATCGGCATTGCGCGTGCAATTGCGTTGAACCCGCAGCTGATCGTGGCGGACGAGGCGGTTTCGGCGCTCGACGTTTCGATCCAGGCGCAGATTCTCAACCTGATCGTTCGGCTGCAGTCGGAACTTGGGCTGACCCTGATCTTCGTCTCGCACGACATGTCGGTGATTGCCCATGTCGCCGACCGGGTGGCGGTGATGTACCTGGGCCGCATCGTTGAGCTGGGCGACACCGAGACGGTGTTCACCCGCGCCATCCATCCCTATACGCGCACCCTGCTGGCGGCCGTCCCGACCCCAACGCCGACCGCCCGCGGCAGGAGGACTGCGCCGGCTGGCGAAATGCCCAGTCCGCTCTCACCGCCCTCGGGTTGCCATTTCCGGACTCGCTGCGCTCACGCCACAGCGCTCTGTGCCGACGAGGCGCCGGTGCTGCGCGAGGTCGGCGGCCGCAGCGTCGCCTGCCACCACGCTCACGCCCTGTTGCCGACGGCCGCACCAGAGGTCGTACATGCCTGAGCCGCTCGTCCTGCTCCCCGGGCTGCAGTCCGACCATCGCTCCTGGGTCAACCAGACCCGCTATTTCGAGGGCCGCCGGCCGGTTATCGTCCCGCAGCGGCACCAGCACTGCGACAGCATCGGCGCCATGGCGGAGCGGGTGCTGGAGCAATTGCCGCCGCGCTTCCACATGGCAGCCTGGTCGATGGGCGGCTACATCGCGTTCCAGCTGCTACCGCGGCTCGCCGGTCGCCTGCTGAGCCTCAGCCTGATCTCGACCTCGGCGCGGCCGGAAGACCCGCTCAGCACGGCGCGGCGCATGGACATCCTCGATCTGGCGGAGCGCCAGGGTATGGCGGTGGCCAACCTTAGGACGATGTCGCAGGCCTGTCTCGATTTTGAAGCAATCGACCCGGGCATCCGGGCCGGGCTGCGCGATGCTTCGGTGGAATTGGGGTTCGAAGCCTATCGCGGTCAGCAGCGGGCGATCATCGGCCGTCCGGACGCGCGCCCGATGCTGCGCCTGATCGACTGCCCGACACTGGTGCTGGTGGGCGACAGCGATACGGTAACCCCGCCCGATTGTGCCCGCGAGATCCACGCCGGCGTGCCAGGCTCGCGGCTCGTCACCGTGGAGCAATGCGGCCATTGCGCCCCGCTCGAGTATCCCGCGCTGGTCAACAACCTGCTCGATGACTGGTGCCGGTCGCAGGATCTGCAAGCGCTGCCCGCCCTGTCTTGAGATCTGCAGGGGCGAGCGGCCACCGAAGCGCTGTCCCCATCGGGCAATTGCGGGCGAGGTAACCTCCGCGGATCGGCGATTAACCGGGAGGGTGTGAGCCCTCCCGGCACCACGGCGGAACTACTTGATACCTTTTTCGGTGATGCCCTTCTCGGCCCGGACCACCGGGCCCTGCAGCAGTGGCGACGCCAGTTCCGCTGCAGTGCCGAGCGTCGTGCCGGTGCGCACCACGTATTGGTTGTTGCAGTCGCCACCGACTTTGCGCGGCGGGCTGACCACCGTCCAACCACCTGACGAGCTCGGCGGGATTTCGTTGCCCAAGCGATCGATGCACATCCACTCGCCCTCCTTGGACACGTAGATAGTGCCGCTCTGGAAGGCCTGGGCATTGCCGGTGAGGATCGAAACGGCGAGAGCGGACAGCGTGAGGATGACGGCGCGGCGCATAGCAATTCTCCCTTATTAAGTAATTGATTGAGTGGAGATATCTTCGGTCGGGCCGGCTGAACGACGACTGAATGCATCCATCGGATTGCCGTCAGCTCACGCACCCCGTTGACAACCTCGCCGGCATCGCGCTGATATGTGGGATCGATCTCACGTCGAGTTCCTATGGCAACGATTACCGATGTCTCGAAGAAGGCCGGCGTTTCCCGATCCACCGTTTCACGGCTGATCGCCGGCAACGGCTATGTCTCGGACGAGGCCCGCAAGGCCGTCGAAGCGGCGATCCAGGAACTCGGCTACCGCCCCAATACCATGGCGCGGGGCCTCCGCTCCAACCGATCCGACATTATCGGCGGCGTCGTCGTCAACGTCTCGAGCCCGTTCTACGCCCAGATGATCGGCGGCATGCAGGAAACCGCCCGCAGCGCCGGCAAGAGCATCATCGTCGCTTCCGGTTACGCCGATCGCGATGAGGAAGCGCACGCCATCATCGAGCTGCTCGATCGCGCCTGCGACGGGCTGATCCTCTATCTCGAAAACGCCCTGCGCGACGACGTGCTGGACATCGTCGCTCGCTCGAAGACCCCGGTGGTCACTGTCGGCGGCAACGAGTGCCCGCCCGCCCGGGCCCGCGTCACCATCGACAACGTAAGCGGCGCGCGCGCCGGCATGCGCCTGCTGCTCGCAGAGGGTCATCGCCACATCGCCTATCTCTCCGGCGGCACCATCTATCGCGATACCTACGAGCGCCTGAGCGGCATCGACGCGGCCCTGGCCGAGGCCGGCCTCACCCGCGACGACATCTATGTCGAGCATGGCAGTTTCTCGGAAACCTTCGGCCAGGCGGCGACGGCCCGCCTGCTCATCGAGCGTCCCGGGACCACCGCCATCTTTGCCGGCGACGATGACGTTGCGGCCGGCGCGCTGCTGGCGCTGAAAGCGGCCGGCAAGCGGGTTCCCGAGGATATCTCGCTGCTCGGCTTCGACGACAATTTCCATGCCCGACACCTGACCCCCGGGCTGACCACGATACGTCAGCCGGTCGACGAGGCCGGCCGGGTCGCCACCCGCCTGCTGCTCTCCATCCTTGATGGCGAGCCGCCAGCCGCACCGGTCATCACCATCCCCACCGAGCTGATCCTGCGCCAGAGCGTCGGGCCGGTTCGGAGCCTTTCGCCGACCTCCCGCAATGCGGTGCCGGCGCTGACGACGACCTAAGAACTACGCCTCAGGAGCTTTTTCGACTGCAAACGGCTGATCGATATGGGATCGATCTCACAGGGAGAGACAAAGCCATGCACCGACTGCGTTTACTGACCCTTCTCGCCACCACGGGGCTCGCCGGCACCGCCCTCGCGACCGCCGCGCAGGCCGAGGTGATCATCCGCATCGCTCCGGTTCATACCGATGCGCATGTCGAGAACTACAACCCCTACAACCTCACCGGCCCGCACGCCTACGTGCAGGATTTCGCCTATGAGCCACTGTGGATCGACAATGTCTGGCACCCGGACAACGATTTCCCGGCCCTCGCCACCTCGTATGAGGTCGGCGCCGACCTGAAGAGCGTCACCTACCACCTGCGTGAGGGCGTCAAGTGGTCGGACGGCGAGCCGTTCACCGCCGCCGATGTGGTCTTCACCTTCAACTACGCCAAGGCGCATCTCGATTTCCCGGTCGGCTACGACATCTACAGCGCCGAAAAGGATACCGGCTCGATCGTCGACGTGGTCGCAGTCGATGATCATACCGTACGGTTTGACCTGAAGGCCGCCGACTCGCTGGCGCGGCTCAATATCGGCCCGGTGTTTCCACTGCCCGAGCACATCTGGAAGGACATCCCCGACCCGGTGAACTACGCCAACCCCAAAGTAGTGGCGACCGGTCCCTTCACCGAGGTGCGCGACTTCTCCCGCAACGCCTTCAAGCTCTGCAAGAACCCGCTGTATCGCGAAGCCGCCGAGGTGAAGATCGACTGCATCGAATACCCGCAGCTGTCCGACAACCTGCAGGTCATCGCCGCCATTACCAATGGCGATCTCGACTGGGCCACCGACGGCATTACCGACCCCGAAATCACCTATGCGTCCAAGAGCCCGGACAATCACTACTGGCTGCCGCCTGATGCCGGCACGAACCTCCAGCTCAACACCACCAAGGCGCCGTTCAACAATCTCGAGTTCAGAAAAGCCATGTCGATGGCCATCGACCGCGGCACGCTGGTCGATATCGCCACTTTCGGGCTGACCACACCCGCCGAGTACCCGATCGGCGAAGGCATGTTCTACAAGGACTGGATCGATACCGCGGCGCTCGCGCCCTACCAGTACCTGATGCAGTACGACCCGGAAGCAGCCAAGAAAGTGCTCGATGACGCCGGCTTCGTCGACAAGGACGGCGACGGCTGGCGCGACAACCCCGACGGCACCCCGATCGCCTTCAAGATGGCGGTGCCGGCCGGCTGGGACGATTGGGTGAACACGCTGCAGACGGTCTCGGAGAACCTCCAGGATATCGGCATCAACGGCGAGATGGAGACACCCGAGGAAGGCGCCTGGTTCGACAATATCCCGACCGGCAATTTCGACGTCTACATCATGTGGACCAACCTCTCTTCGACGCCGTGGTTCACTTACCACTCGATGTTCAACCCGCGCACCATGGTCCCGGGCCAGCTCAACGAGCAGTCCATGCACCAGATGCAGATCCCCGGCATCGAGGCCGATCTCGCCGCCATCAGCGCCACTGCCGACACTGCGGTGCAGAAGCAGAAGATCACTTCGGTGATGACCCAGGTGGCCGAGAACCTGCCGGTGATCACGCTGTTCTCCAACCCGGCCTGGTACGAGTATTCGACCCGCAACTTCACCGGCTGGCCCAACGCCGACAACGCCTGGTCCCGCCCCAACAACCCGGCCGGCATCCACGAGCGGGTGAAGGTCCTGCTGAGCCTGACGCCGGTGGCGAAGTAAGTAACCGGCTGCGCTCGATCGTCCCCTCTCCCCGCAGGGGAGAGGGCAAGCGAAGCTTCGAGCGCCGCGAGTTAGCGAAGCTAGGGTGAGGGGTGCAGCTTTTCGGCACGCTCTGGGTCGCAGCACCCCACCGTGCGATGCTGAACCAGAGAGCGGCCGCACCTCTGAACCCCTCACCCGGCGCTGCGCGCCGACCTCTCCCCTCAGGGGAGAGGTGAACCCGGGGCACAAGGATAGCGAATGGCATTCCTTCTACGCAGGCTAGGCTTCTATTTCGGGGCGTTCTTCGTCGCGATCACCCTCAATTTCCTGATCCCGCGGCTGATGCCGGGGGATCCGGCGACCCGCATCCTGTTGTCGCTGCGCGGCAAGCTCAGGCCCGACCAGATCGACGCCATCCGCAAGACTTATGGCTTCGAGGGCTCGCTGTGGGATCAGTACCTGCAATATCTCTGGCGCCTCGCGCATTTCGATTTCGGCACCTCGACCGTCAACTTTCCCGAGCCGACGGCGAGCCTGTTGTTCTACGCCGCCGGCTGGACGCTGTTTCTCGTCGGCGCCGCCACTGCCCTCTCCTTCGGCATCGGCATCACCATGGGCATCTGGTCGGCGTGGCGGCGCGGCGGCTTCTTCGACACCTTCTTCACCCCGATCAACGTCATGCTCAACGCCTTCACGCCGGCCGTGGTGGCGCTGCTGCTCTGGTACGCATTCACCATGCAATGGGCGATCTTCCCGCTCGGCCGCGCCCACGAGATGAACCTCACCCCCGGCTTCAACCTCGAAACGGTGCTGAGCGTCGCCTGGCACGCCGTATTGCCGGTCGCCTCCATCGTCATCGTCAGCTTCGGCGCCTGGCACCTGGGCATGCGCAACACCATGATTAACCTGCTCAACGAGGATTTCGTGCTGCTCGCCAAGGCCAAGGGACTTTCCGACCGGCGCATCCGCAACCGCTACGTGGCGCGCAACGCCATCCTGCCGCAGATCACTTCGCTGGCGCTGTCGATCGGCTACGTGCTGGGTGGCGCCTTCATCACCGAAGTGGTGTTCAACTATCCCGGGCTCGGCAAGTTCACCCTCAACGCCATCCAGACCCGCGATTATTCCTTCATCCAGGCGCAGTTGATCCTGCTCACCATGAGCGTGCTCGTCGCCAACCTCGCCTCCGACGTGCTGAACGTCATCCTCGATCCGCGCCTGCGCTCGATGGGGAGGGCGTGATGACCGACATCCTCCCCGCCATCTCCACCACACGGCCGCGCGCCGAATTCACCGCGCCGACGCAGCGCGAACTGATGGCCGAACTCGGTGTCCGGCCACGTTCGCGTTTGCTTGCAAAACTCCCCGGCTGGGCCCAGCTGTTCGTCACCAACAAGAAGGGCATGGTCGGGCTCGTCATCCTCGCCATCTTCGTGCTGCTGGCGCTGCTGGCGCCGCTGATCACCCCCTATGATCCCTATCGCCGCGCCGGCAAGCCGCATGTACAGCCGGGGGTGGAGCACTTCCTCGGCACCTCGCGGCAGGGCAAGGACAATTTCAGCCAGTTGCTCGAAGGCAGTCGCGCCAGCCTCACCGTCGGCTTCATCGCCGGTTTCTCCGCCACCCTGATCGGCCTCGCCGTCGGTATCTCCGCCGGCTATTTCGGCGGCAAGACCGACGAGGTGCTGACCTTCTTCGTCAACGTCTCGCTGGTGCTGCCGGCGCTGCCGCTGATCATCGTGCTCGCCAGCTTCATCGAGGAGGCGTCGCCGACCGTAATCGGCCTCGTGCTTGCGTTGACCGGCTGGGGCTGGAGTGCACGGACCATCCGCACCCAGACCCTGGCGCTGAAGAGCCGCGAATTCGTGCTCGCCGCCGAACTGATGGGGGAAAGGAAATGGCGGATCATCGTGCGCGAGATCCTGCCCAACATGAGCTCGTTCGTTGTCGGCGGCTTCGTCCTCGCCACCATCTACGGCATTCTCGCCGAGGCGGCGCTCGAGTTCATCGGGCTGGGCAGCCCCAACTCGGTCACCTGGGGCACCATGCTCTATTGGGCCATGCGGGCGCAGGCGCTGCAGACCGGCGCCTGGTTCGAGATCTGGCCGCCCGCCATCGCCATCATGCTGACCGGCGCGGCACTGGTGATGGTCAACTTCGCCGTCGACGAGATCACCAACCCGCAGCTCGCCGCCACCCGCCGCATCGGCCCCATCCGCCGGTTCCTGCGGCGCCGCAACCGGAGTGTCGATTTTGTCTGACGCGATCTCTCGGCTCCCCTCCCGCCGATATTGTGCAGAGGAGGCTGCGCTATGCTGACGCCTCCCCTGATCGAGGTCCGCAATCTCACCGTCGACTATGTCGGCGCCAATACAGTGGCTCGCGCCGTCAATGGCATCGACTTCGACATCCGCCCCGGCGAAGCCTTCGGGCTCGCCGGGGAAAGCGGCTGCGGCAAATCCACTGTCGCCTTCGCCCTGGCCCGGCTCACCCGGCTGCCCGGCCTCGTCTCCGGCGGCGCCGTCCGCTTCATGGGCGAGGACGTACTGAACTTCACCGCCGAGCGGCTACGCCGCTATCGCTGGAGCGAGGTCAGCTTCGTCTTCCAGTCGGCGATGAACGCGCTGAACCCGGTGATCAAGGTGTCCGAGCAGATCGAGGACGCCATCCTCGCCCACCGGCCGAAAGCCAGCCGGGCCGAAACCCTGGCGAGGGCCGCCGAGCTGTTCGAGCTGGTCGGCATCAGCCCGCGCCGCCTCGACGATTACCCGCACCAGTTTTCCGGCGGCATGCGCCAGCGCATCTGCATCGCCATGGCGCTGGCGCTCGAACCCAGGCTGATCATCATGGACGAGCCGACCACCGCGCTCGACGTGGTGGTGCAGCGCGACATCATCGAGCAGATCTGCGAGCTCAAGGCCCGCTTCGGCTTCTCGGTGCTGTTCATCACCCACGATCTCGGACTGATGATCGAGTTCTGCGACCGCATCGGCGTGATGTATGCCGGCGAGCTGGTGGAAGTGGCGCCGGCCAGCGCCATCCTCACCGCACCGCAGCACCCCTACACGCGGGCGCTCGGCCGCTCCTTCCCGCCGCTTTCGGGGCCACGCGTCCGGCTCGAGGGCATTGCCGGCTCGCCGCCGAGCCTCAGCGCCCTGCCCGAGGGCTGTCGCTTCTCGCCGCGTTGCGGCGAGGCCATCCCGGTCTGCACTCGGCTCGCCCCCGAACTCCGCCCCACCCCTGCCACCGGAGGAGAAGCCGCGTGCCATCTGCTGTCATGACGGAAGCGCCAATCCTCGAGATGCGCGATGTCGACATGCGCTTCGTGCTCGGAGGGCTCGTCGGCAAGCACACGACGCTGCGGGCGCTGTCGGGTATTTCGCTCCGGCTCACCCCCGGCCGTGCCCTGGCGCTGGTCGGCGAATCCGGCTCCGGCAAATCCACTTGCGCCCGCATGCTGGCCCGCGTCTACGAACCAGCCGCCGGCGCGATCAGCTTTCGCGGCACCGACGTCGGCACGCTCACTGGCAAGGCGCTCACCGATTATCGCGCCCAGGTGCAGATGATCTTTCAGGATCCGTTCGGCTCGCTGAACCCGACCCAGACCATCGGCTACATCCTCGAACGGCCGCTTCGCCTGCACCGCCCCGAGCTCAGCGGCAAGCAGCTTGTCGCCGAAAGCGAAGCCCTGCTCGGCCAGGTCGGGCTCGTTCCGGCTGCCGAATTCCTGAAGCGCCGGCCGCACGAACTGTCGGGTGGCCAGCGCCAGCGTGTCGCTATCGCCCGCGCCCTGTCGGTCAACCCCACCGTGCTGCTCGCCGATGAACCGACCTCGATGCTCGACGTCTCGGTCCGCCTCGGGATCCTCAACCTGCTCGAAGACCTGAAGCGCCAAAAACACCTGGCCGCGCTCTACATCACCCACGACATTGCGACGGCCCGCTACTTCGCCGAGGAAACCGCGGTGATGTATGCCGGCCATCTGGTCGAGCAGGGGCCGAGCGAGGCCATTACCGACAACCCGCGCCACCCCTATACCCAGCTGCTCATCGCCGCGGTGCCCAACCCCAACAACAAGATCACCGGCGCCGCGACGCGCCGAGCGACCGATATTCCGCTGTGGACCGCCGAAAGCCGTGGCTGCCCGTTCGCGCCGCGCTGCCCGCGCGCCACCGACATCTGCCGCCAAACCATGCCTGCCCCCACCACTGTCGGCGACGGCCACACCGCCCGCTGCCACCATCTCTGAGTTGCCGCAACCTCTGACCGGACCTTGCAATGAACCAGCTCCTGGCGATCAACGCCCAATTTCCCGCGCTGTTTTCGAGCCGCGCCATCGCCATCAACCAGGTCGGCTACGAGGCGTCGGGCCCGAAATTTGCCGTCCTCGCCCTCGGCTACGGGCCGGACTTCACGGCATTGCGCCTGCGGGATGCCGAGAGTGGTGAACTGGTCTTCGAAACAACGCCTGCTCCCGCTGCAGGCGTCGACAGCTGGAAGGCGCAGCGCTGGCAAACTGCCGAGTTCACCGCCTTCACCGGGACCGGCAAGTTCCTGCTCGAAGCCTTGGACGCCACCGGCGCCCGCATCGTCTCGGAGCCCTTCGAGATCGCCGCCGAGCTCTACACCGGCCGCTTCGCCCCGGCGCTGCTCAGCTATTTCCAAAGCCAACGCACCGAGGAGCCCTATCTCGGCGCCGACCGCGCCATCCCGTTCATCGGCAATAAGCGCAACGCCCGCGTCGACGTGCATGGCGGCTGGTACGACGCCTCGGGCGACGTCTCGAAATACCTGAGCCACCTGAGCTACGCCAACTTCATGAACCCGCAGCAGACCCCGCTGGTGGTCTGGGCGCTGTCGAAGGCCGCGGTCTGCCCGCATATCGATGCCGATCTCCACGCCGCCTTCCGCACCGAAGCCCTGTGGGGCGCCGATTTCCTCGTCCGCATGTGCGACCCCATGGGCATGTTCTATATGACCGTGTTCGACCGCTGGTCGGGCGACACGGCGCAGCGCGAGATCTGTTCCTACTCGACGCAGAAGGGCCATAAGCACGACAGCTGGGAGGCGGGCTATCGGCAGGGCGGCGGCATGGCCATCGCGGCCTTGGCCCGCGCCGCCCGGCTGCGGGCCGATGGCGAGTTCACCGCCGCGCAGTACCTTGCGACCGCCGAGCGCGCCTTCGCCCATCTCGAAGCCCACAATCTCGAATATCTCGACAATGGCGAAGAAAACATCATCGACGATTATTGCGCGCTACTCGCCGCCACCGAGCTCAGCCGCTCCACCCACAAGCCGGAATACCTGGTGAAAGCCGCCGCGCGTGCGCGAAGCCTGCTCGATCGGCTGACCGGCGGCCATGGCTATGATGGCTGGTGGCGCGCCGATAACGGCACCCGGCCGTTCTTTCATGCCTCGGATGAAGGCCTGCCGATCGCCGCTCTGGTCGATTACCTCGCCATTGCTCCAGAGGCCGACAAGGCCCGCATATCGGCCGCCCTTGGCAAGGTCGTTCGCCAGCTCGCCACCCTCACGGGTGAGGTGGCAAATCCCTTCGCCTATCCGCGCCAGCTGGTGCAGCGCGGCGATGGCAGCGTCGGCACCCAGTTCTTCTACCCGCACGACAATGACAGCGGCTACTGGTGGCAGGGCGAAAACGCCCGGCTCGGCAGCCTCGCCTACGCATTGCGTCGCGCCATGCCGCATGTCGATGCCGATACCGCCGAACTGGCGCGCACCCAGTCGCAGCGGGCGCTCGACTGGATCCTCGGCCTCAACCCGTACCATGCCTCGATGCTGCAGGGCTTCGGGCGCAACTGGGCGATCTACGGGCCGGCGAAGTTCCCCAATGCCGATGGCGGCATCTGCAACGGCATTACCTCGTCTCTGGCGGACGAAACCGATATCGGGTTCTGTGAAACCGAGGACCCGTTCCAGTCCTGGCGCTGGAGCGAACAGTGGCTCCCGCACGCCGCCTGGTTCCTCCTCGCGATGACCGAGTACTAAGGCGCGCTCTGGCAGCCGGCGCTACTGCGCCGGCACGGCCGCTCCAACCGGAGCCCGCCGCTTGTGCATGAGGCGCAACAGCGGCTTCTCGATCCAGTCGTGGACGATCACGCCGGCAATCAGCGACCCGCCGATCGCCACCGCCACCATGCCGAAATAGCTCACCGGACTATCGGGCAGCACCCGTGAGCCCACCCCGACGACGGCGCCGACCACGAACATATGCGTCAGGTAGGTCGCATAGGAGGCATCGCCCAGCTTCTCCAGCCAGTTGCTCCGCCGCAGCCCCGCCTCGTGCGCCAGCCCGATCACCAGCAGCGCCACCGCCAGCACCACCAGGGCCACGAAGGCTGTCGGCGTTTCCTGTGGCGTCTGGTCCAACCCGAACGCCACCAATACGCCGATGACGGCCGATCCAATCACGCCCGTCAGCAACGGTGCCCTGAGGCGCGCGAACACCCCCTTGATCTGCCCCAGCCCCACCCACGCCCCGGCAACAAATGCCAGCACCGCATGGGTCATGTAGAAGCCGAGCAGTGGATCGGTGGGCTTGAGCACCTCGCCCGCGAGATAGAGCGCGACGAACCCAACCGTCAGCGCGACCACCCGTCCGGTCGCCGCCAGCCCGGCCAGCAGCGCGAACGCCAGGTAGAAGAACACCTCGTAGTTCAGCGTCCAGCCCAGGCTGAGCAGTGGACTGGTGCCGCCGCGTCCCGGGGCCTCATGCGGAATGAACAGCATCGACTGCACGTAATGCGGCACGGTGAACACCGTGCTCTTGAACAGCGCCGGCAGCAGCAGCGCCAGCAGCGCGGCGAGCGTCGTGAAGATCCAGTAGAGCGGCACGATCCTGATGGCCCGGCGCTTCAGGAACTCCCGGGCCGAGAATGCCCCCGATCCGGAGATCGCCACCATGATGAAGCCGCTGATCACGAAGAACAGGTAGACCCCGAACTCGCCCAGCCGCAGCTGCAGATAGGTCGGCTCGGCCAGCGGATGGGCCGAAGCGTGTGCGATCACCACCAGCAACGCCGCGAGGCCGCGCAGGTACTGCACCGAGTAGAGCTTGCCAGCCATCCGGGTAACCTTTCGTTCACCCTCTGCCATAGCACTCTCGCCGCACCGCCCAACGTCCCGTCGCGCGCTACGGTTAAGACAGGGGTGGCGGAACCCATTGGCCGCACCACGGATTAGGTCGTGTGCCCGGCCTTTCCATTGAACCGCCGTGGCGACACACTATGTGCTTGTGACAGCAGCAAACCCGGCCAGCTCATGCCCGCTTCCGTCGTCGACGCCAAAGGCGTCAATCTGCACCTGAAGAACGGCGGCACCTCGCTGCACATCCTGAGGGATGTCGACCTGAGCCTCGCCCCCGGCGAAGTGACGGCGATCGTCGGCCCTTCGGGCAGCGGCAAGACCTCGCTGCTGATGGTGCTCTCCGGGCTCGAACAGGCGTCTTCCGGTTCGATCAACGTCGCCGGCACCGATATCGCGATGCTCAATGAAGACCAGCTCGCCATCTTCCGGCGCAACGCGCTCGGCATCCTGTTCCAGAATTTCCACCTCATCCCCTCGCTCACCGCGCTCGAAAACGTCGCCCTCACCCTCGAGATCGCCGAGCCCTCGCTGCCCTGGCCAGAAATCCAGCGCCGCGCTGCCGCGGCCCTGGGCGATGTCGGCCTTGCCGGCCGCCTGACCCATCTGCCGAGCGCGCTGTCCGGCGGCGAGCAGCAGCGCGTCGGCCTCGCCCGCGCCATTGTCGGCAACCCCAAACTGCTGCTGGCGGACGAGCCCACCGGCAACCTCGACCAGGAAACCGGTGCCCATGTCATCGAGCTGATGTTCGGCATCGCCCGCGAACGCGGCACCGCCATCCTGCTCATCACCCACGACCCTTCCCTCGCTGCCAAGGCGGATCGCCAGCTGCGCATGAACGAAGGACACCTCAGCGAGCGGGTGCCCGCGTGAGTGCTGCCGCTGCGACCCTGCGCGGCTGGCTGCGGGTCGCGCTGAAGGACCTGCGCGGCGACCTTCGCCGCTTCACCATCCTGCTGGCCTGCCTGGCGCTCGGCGTCGGCACCATCACGCTGGTCGGCTCGGTCGGCGCGGCGCTGCAATCGGCGCTGCTGCGCGATGCCCGCACCCTGCTCGGCGGCGATATCGAGGCCCAGCTTTCCTATCGCGCCGCGACCCCCGAGGAGCGGCAGGCGTTCGAGCGGCTGGGCAAGCTCGGCGAAGTCATCGAGGTGATGGGCCGCGGCGACGCGGGTGACCGCAACAGCTTCCTCGCCATCCGCGCCGTCGATGCCAACTATCCGCTGATCGGCAGCGTCACCGTCACCGGCGCCGACGCCCCACTGCCCGAACTGCTCGCCACCCGAGGCGATGGCAGCTTCGGCCTCGTCGCCGACCAGTTGCTGCTCGATCGGCTGGGCCTGAAGCTCGGCGACCAGCTGACCATCAGCGACGCCAGCTTCACCCTGACCGGCATTATCGGTACGGAACCCGACCGCATCACCGCCGGCCTGCAGTTCGGCCTGCCCGTGCTGATGTCGGTCGAGGCGCTCAACGCCACCGGCATCCTCGCGCCGGGCGTCCTCGCCAGCTACCGCTACAAGATCCTGCTCTCCGGCACCGACCCGGATGCAGCCATGCAGGCGATCAAGACGGAGTTCCCCAACGCCGGCTGGAAGCTTGCCGGCCCCAAGGACGCCACTGCTGACCTGGCACGCTTCTTCGACATGTTTGCGCGTTTCCTGACGATCGTGGGCTTGTCCTCACTGCTGGTGGGCGGCCTCGGCGTCTCCAACGCTATCTCCGCCTATGTCACCGAGCGCCAGCGTTCCATCGCCACGATGAAGGCGCTCGGCGCCACCGGTCCGCGCATCCTCGTCCACTTCCTCACCCAGGTGATGCTGCTCACCCTTGCCGGCATCATCCTCGGGCTGCTGCTCGGCACGCTCCTGACCATGGTGCTGCTGCCCATTCTCGGCGGCCTGCTTGGTCTCGGGCTGCCGCCGGTGGTTGACCCGCTGACGCTGTGGACCGCCGCCGGCTTCGGCGCCCTCACCGGCTTCGCCTTCGGTTACCTGCCGCTGCGCCGCGCCGAAAAGCTGAAGCCGGCTTTGCTGTTCCGCTCGGCCGGCTCGGCGGTCGAAGGCGGGCTCGGCTGGCGCGACCTGCTGAAACCCGGCCTGTGGCTGCCGCTCGGCCTCGCCGCTGCCGGCATCTACGGACTCGCGGCGCTCACCACCGGCCGGCCGCTGCTGGTGCTGTGGTACGCCATCGGCATCCTCGTGGCCTTCCTGATCCTCCGCGGTGCCGCTCTTTTGCTGCAGCGCGGCCTTCGGCTGCTCCCGCCGCTCTCCAACGCGGCGCTGCGCAACGCCATCAAGTCGATCTGGCGACCTGGCGCTCCTGCCCCGGTGGTGATCCTGTCGCTCGGACTCGGCCTCGCCCTGCTGCTGTTGATTGCGCTGATCGACGGGAACCTGCGCCACCAGCTCGCCCGCGAGTCGATCCCCAACGCCCCAAGCTTCGTCTTCATGGATCTGTTCGAGGACGAGGTGGACGCCCTGAAGCAGTTTTCGGTAGGGGATAAATCGGTCGAGACCTTCTCCTCGCTGCCCATGGTCACCGGTGCCATCGAGGCCATCAACGATACCCCGATCGCCGAGCTGAACCGCAAGCCACCCTCCGAATTCGCCTTCGTGCTTGAAGGCGAGATCCCGCTCTCCGCTTCCGATACCCTGCCCGACCAATCGACCATCACCGAAGGCAGCTGGTGGCCATCCGGCTTCATCGGCCCGCCGGAAGTTTCGGTGTTCCAGCGCCTCAAGGAGCCGCTGGGCCTGAAGCTCGGCGACACCCTCACCTTCCGTATCTTCGGCGAACCGGTGAAGGTGAAGATCGGCAGCTTCCGCGATTATGCCTGGCGCTCGGGCAGCGTGAACTTCGGCTTCGTGTTGTCGCCCAACGCGCTCGCCGATTACCCGCTGAGCTATCTCGGCCTGCTCAAGGCGGTCCCCGGCGAGGAGGCCGGCGTGCAGCAGCGGCTCGTCGCCGAGTTCCCTGACTTGCTGTTCCTGCCGGTCGGCGAGGCGCTCGAGACCTTTGCCGCTATTCTCGCCAACGTGACCACTGCCGTCGAAGTGATCGGCGGGCTCGCCGTGGTCAGCGGCGTGCTGGTGCTGGCCGGCGCCATGGCGGCGGGCCGGAAGCAGCGCGAGTCCGATGCCGTGGTGATGAAGGTGCTCGGCGCCACCCGTGGCGACGTGGTCCGCGCCTATCTCGTCGAGTATGGCCTGCTCGGCCTCCTCGCCGCAGTGCTGGCGGCGCTGCTCGGCCTGGCCGGCACCTGGGCTTTCGTCGAGTTCGTGCTGGAGATCGACTTCTGGGCCGATCCGGCTTTGCTGCTCTGGGTCACCGTCGGCACCGTTGCCCTCGCCATCGCCGTCGGCATGCTCACCACCTGGTCCGCGCTTTCCACCCGCCCGGCCAGCTTCCTGCGCGAAGAGTGACCGGTACAAGTTCAGGATTGCGCCTCGACGATCGGCTGTGATCCTGGCTCTCGACCTACTCACCGGGTCATTCCCGCGAAATCGGGAACCTCTGTTTTCCTGCTTGTGGCAGCATCGCAAACGGAGATCCCCGCTTTCGCGGGGACGACACCGCGGGTGGTGCAGTTCGTCCGCGAAATGCTCTAGCGTTCCTGCAAAACGGAGGCCTCCATGCGCCGACTACTCTTCGCCCTGACCCTGCTGCTCGCTGCCCCGGCCCACGCCGCCGGACCGCAGATCGAAGAGGTCCGTGCTGCCTGGGCCGCCTGCACGGCGCTGCTCGAAACCGCGCCCAACGACTGGACCGGCTGGCGCCGCAATTTCGATGGCGGCTACTCCGATCATTTCGAGTTCCACGATGGCGGCGACGACGCCCCCTCGGTGCTGGTGCAGACCTGGCTGATCGACGCCATCGCCACCCAGACCGACACCTCGTGCTTCCGCCCCGACGGCAGCCTGGCCTTCATCTATTCCGAGATGACCTCGCCCAACATGGCCCAAGGCGCCATCGGCCCTGCCATCACCCGCGAGGGCCGCCTCTACTTCGCTCCCGATGGCCACCTGCTGCAGCTCCTGAAGCGCATCACCGAGGCGGGCAAGGAGGTCGCCCCGATCGACAATGACAACTACCAGCTCGCCCGCGGCTGCGGCCTCACCGCCCCGCACGCCACTGTCGACGACGTGCGCTCGCATCTGATCGCCGAACTCGGCGACATCGAGGGGACGCGCGGCAAGTATGTGGCCGAGCCGCTCGATTGGTGCGGGATGGAGGTGGAGTAGCCGCACTTCGTGCAATGTTCGGCGATCGCCGTGGCTTTCCCTCATCCGGCCCTCCGGGCCACCTTCTCCCCGACGGGGAGATGAATCCACTAAGGCCGGTGCGAGGCACCATTCCTCTCCCCGTCGGGGAGAGGGTGGATCGCGCAAAGCGCGAGACGGGTGAGGGGATCAGCCACTGACCCATCCATGACTATTGTCGGGACTACAGAGCCAACCCTAATCCGGCTGCCCGCCCACCTTGGTCACCGCCGCCGACCCGGCCTCGATGCCACGCCTCAGGCACGTCTCGAGATCGACGCCGCGCAGCTCCGCCGAGACGAACGCCGCCGCGAACGCATCACCGGCGCCTGTCGTATCGACCACGTTCACCGTCGGAGCCGGCAGTCTGAGCTTGATCCCCGAAGCATCGCCGACCGCCGCGCCGGCGGCTCCGAGCTTGACGACCACGCGTCCATAGTTCGGGCCCAGCACCCGCATCTGCGCCTCGAGATCGCCGGTGCCCGCCAGCGCTACCGCCTCGTCGGCATTGGCGAACAGCGTTGAAAAACCCTTGGTCCACTCGAGGAACTTGTCGGGCCCGACCTCCTCGACAAACCCCACCGAGGCTGCGTCGACAGCAACCGGAATGCCGCGCGACTGTGCCTCTCCGGCCATCCAGCGCGCCGCATGCCGCGGCTTTTCCGCGAACAGCGAATAGCCCGAGACCAGCACGTAGCGCGTCTCCTCGAGCAGCCAGACCGGCATGTCGGAGTGCGACAGGTCGAGGTTGGCCCCACGGTCGGTAAGAAAGCTCCGCTCGCCATCCGGATCGACGATGATGACCAGGATCCCTGATGGTTTCGAGGGATCGGCGATCAACACCGGATCGACGTGGAAGCCGCGCAGATACGCCTCGAGATGCGGCTTGTCGCGTGCTCCGACCCGCGCCACGAAGCTGACGGGCGTGCCCATCGAGCCCAGCCACACCGCCTGGTTGGCGCCCGAGCCGCCCGGCCGCTGGGTGATCTGCGCGCGCCGGTCCGAGCCGCGCACCAGCGGCCCCTCGGGCAGCACGATGACGTCGGTCATCACGTCGCCGATGACGATGACCCGGCCGGCGCTGCCGCTCATTTGTTCAGTTTCGCCAGCGCCACTGCGATCTCGGAGGCGACGCGCGCGTTGTTCTCGACCAGCGCGATATTGGCGACGAGGCTCTTGCCGTCGGTGAGCTCGAAAATGCGCTTCAGCAGGAACGGTGTCAGCTCCTTGCGGCTCACGCCTTCCTTGTCTGCACCCTTGATCGCTTCGTTGATCCGGCCCTCGATCTCATCCTTGTCGAGCGCCGCGCTCTCGGGGATCGGGTTGGCGACCAGCACACCGCCCAGCCCGAGCGCAAACTGCAGCGCGATTACCTTGGCGGCGTCCTTGCCGCTCTCCACCCGGTGGTCGACCTTGCCGCCCGACTGCCGCGCCCAGAACGCCGGGAAATCGGCGGTCTGGAAGCCCAGCACCGGCACGCCCTTGCTCTCCAGCACTTCGAGCGTCTTGGGAATATCGAGGATCGATTTGGCTCCGGCGCATACCACCGCCACCTGGGTGCGGCCGAGCTCGTCGAGGTCGGCCGAAATGTCGAAGGTGGTCTCCGCGCCGCGATGCACCCCGCCGATGCCGCCGGTGGCGAATACCTGGATACCGGCGGCTTCCGCGGCCATCATCGTCGTCGCGACGGTGGTACCCGCTACCTCACCCGAGGCCAGCAGCGCCGCCACGTCGCGGCGCGACGCCTTGGCCGCCTTGCCGCCGGTCTGCGCCAGCCGTTCGAGATCCTTGGCGGTTACGCCGACCTTGAACTTGCCGTCCATGATGGCGATCGTCGCCGGCACCGCGCCGTGCTTTTCGATCACCGCCTCGACGTTCTGCGCCATCTCCAGATTCTGCGGATAGGGCATGCCATGCGTGATGATGGTGGATTCGAGCGCCACCACCGGCTGGCCGGCATCGAGCGCCTTCTTGACCGCGGGCGAGATGGAAAGGTGCTTTTTGAGGCTCACTGGGCTGCTCTTTCGGAAAGGACTTTGCCCTTCCCTTGAACCGAAAACTACAAGAGTTCAACTCCCCGCCCGCGGGCGGGTGTCACGCCCCTGTGACGGCGCGTCGCATCCCAGGTTTCCAGCCTCTCGAGCAGGGCTGCGACGCCCCCAAAACCCTTGCCCCAGTTCAGATTTCCCACTAGGTTTCCGCCCGGCCGGAAGGCTTGTCGCGAGGGGTCACGTCACTGCTTACCGTCATTGTTGATCCGGAGCCTCCGCCGGATCGATGGGCGCCCGGCTCCGGGCACATTGCGAACCCGAATTTTCCCGGCGCGACCTCCGCGCTGCTTGGCCTACCCTCCCGCGTACCCGCTCCCCGACATTTTCGTCAGCCAGCTATTCGCACCCATTTCATCGCCATTCGCCGGGCCCCCGTGCCCCCGATCCGTCAACCGGCGCCGCACGCGTCCGGATCATTAGCCATGCACCGCAGCCACCCGCGGTTCTGATCAAGGAGACCATCATGCACAAACCGATCCTCATCACCCTGGGAGCGCTGCTCGTCGCCACACCGGCCCTGGCGCAGGACAATGTCGTCAACGTCTACAACTGGTCCGACTACATTGCCGAAGACACCATTGCCAATTTCGAAGCCGAAACCGGCATCAAGGTGAACTACGACGTCTACGACAACAACGAGATCGTCGACGCCAAGCTGCTGGCCGGCAATTCCGGCTACGACATCGTCGTCCCCTCGGGCAGCTTCCTCGAGCGCCAGATCAAGGCCGGCCTGATCCTGCCGCTCGACAAGTCGAAGCTGACCAACCTCGGCAACCTCGATCCGGCGGTGATGGCGACTGCCACCCAGCAGGACCCGGACAACGCCCACGGCGTGCCCTACATGATCAACACCATCGGCCTCGGCTACAACGTCGCCAAGGTGAAGGCGGCGCTCGGCGATACCGCCCCGCTCGACAGCTGGGACCTGCTGTTCAAGCCGGAAGTCGTCGCCAAGCTGAAGGATTGCGGTGTTGCCGTGCTCGACAGCCCCTCGGAAGTGACCGGCATCGCGCTGCACTATCTCGGGCTCGACCCGAACTCCGAGAGCGAGGAAGACCTGGCCAAGGCCGAAGCGCTGCTCACCAGCATCAAGCCGTCGATCCGCTACTTCCACTCGAGCCAGTACATCGACGATCTCGGCAACGGCGAAATCTGCCTCGCCCTTGGCTACTCGGGCGATATCTTCATTGCCGCCGATGCCGCTGCGCAGGCCGCCCAGGGCAACGAGATCACCTACCTGATCCCCAAGGAAGGCGCCGCGACGCTGTTCGATTTCCTCGCCATCCCGGTCGATGCGCCGCATCCGGACAACGCCCTGAAGTTCATCAACTACATCCTCGAGCCCAAGGTTGTGGCGGCGATCACCAACTATGTGTTCTACGCCAACCCGAACCTTCCGGCTCTGGAGTTCGTGAACGAGGAAGTGAAGTCCAATCCGGGCATCTATCCGCCGGCCGAGACCATCGCCAAGGCATTCGTGATGAAGGCGCACTCGCCTGAGTTCGAAGAGGTCTTGACCCGGACCTGGACCCGCATCAAAACCGGTCTGTAATCTCCTCTGGGGGGCAGCGTTCGCTGCCCCCTTCAGTCTTTTCCAGGTGCCCTATGGCCAAGAAGCCGCAGCTCGCCATCGACACGCGCCCCTGGCGCGATCCGTCGGCCAAGCCGTTTGTGCGCATCCGCAACGTCTCGAAGAAATTCGGCGACGTCTCGGCGGTGCACGAAGTGTCGCTCGACATCTACAAATCCGAACTGTTCTGCCTGCTCGGCGGCTCGGGCTCGGGTAAGTCGACGCTGTTGCGCATGCTGGCCGGCTTCGAGCAGCCGACCTCGGGCACCATCGAAATCGACGGCCAGGACATGACTCAGGTGCCGCCCTACCAGCGGCCGGTCAACATGATGTTCCAGTCCTACGCGCTGTTCCCGCATATGAATGTCGAGCAGAACATCGCCTATGGCCTGAAGCGCGATAACATGCCGCGCGCCGAGATCGCCGATCGCGTCGCCGAGCTGCTGAGCCTCGTCAAGCTGCAGGACTATGGCAAGCGCAAGCCGAGCCAGCTCTCGGGCGGCCAGCGCCAGCGCGTCGCCCTCGCCCGTTCGCTGGCCAAGCGCCCGAAACTGCTGCTGCTCGACGAGCCGCTCGGCGCGCTCGACAAGAAGCTGCGCGAAGAGACCCAGTTCGAACTGGTGAAGATCCAGGAAAGCCTCGGCGTTACCTTCATCGTCGTCACCCACGACCAGGAGGAGGCGATGACGCTCGCCACCCGCATCGGGGTGATGAACCAGGGCGAGATCGCCATGATCGGCGAACCGCACGATATCTACGAGTTCCCCAACTCGCGCTTCGTTGCGAGCTTCATCGGCTCGGCCAACATGGTCGAGGGCATCGTCACCGAGGATGAGCCGGACCATATTCGCATCCGCTCGCCCGAGCTCGGTTGCGACATCTATGTCGGCCACGGCGTCGACTGCGCTCCTGACCAGATCCTGTGGTGGGCCATCCGCCCCGAAAAGATGGAGCTGAGCCGCGAAAGGCCGGAGGCGCCGCATGGCGCCAACGTCACCCGGGGCGTGGTCGAGGACATCGGCTATCTCGGCGATATGAGCGTCTACCAGTTGTTGCTCGAAAGCGGCAAACGCATCCGCGTCAGCCAGACCAACACGGTGCGCGGCAAGCCCGACGCCATCACCTGGGAGGAACAGGTCTACGTCACCTGGGGTGACAGCTCCGGCTCGGTGCTCACGGTATGACCCTCACCGGCAACCAGTTGCCGCCGCCGCGTCGCCTCCGCCCGTGGAGCGGGCTGGAGCGCCGGCTGCGTGACGTCGGCATTTCCGGCCGCACCCTGGTGATCGCCGCGCCGGCGATCTGGCTGACCGTGTTCTTCCTCGTGCCGCTGTTCGTGGTGTTCGGCATTTCGCTCGCCACCAAGCAATTCGGCCGTCCGCCCTATTCGCCGCTGCTCACCACCGAGGGCGGCACGGTGCAGCTGACGCTGCATCTGTCGAACTACGTCAAGCTGTTCACCGATCCGCTCTATGTCGCGGCTTACCTGAGCTCGATCCGCATCGCGCTGATCGCCACGGTGATCACCCTGTTCATCGGCTACCCGATGGCCTATGCCATCGCCCGCGCCCCGGACAAGTGGCGCAATATCCTGCTGATGCTGGTGATCCTGCCGTTCTGGACCTCGTTCCTGCTCCGCGTCTACGCACTCTCGGGCTTCATGCGCGGCAATGGGGTGATCAACCAGGTGCTCGGTGTGTTCGGCATCGAGCCGCTGGTGATGATGCAGACCGATTTCGCCGTCTATGTCGGCATCGTCTACACCTACCTGCCGTTCATGATCCTGCCGCTCTACACCAACCTCGTGAAGCTCGACTCCGCGCTGCTCGAGGCCTCGGCTGATCTCGGCTCGCGCCCCTGGCAGACCTTCATCTCGGTCACCCTGCCGCTGTCGCTGCCCGGCATCGTCGCCGGCTCCATGCTGGTGTTCATTCCGGCGATCGGTGAGTTCGTCATCCCCTCGCTGCTCGGCGGTCCGCAAACGCTGATGATCGGTCGCGTACTGTGGGACGAGTTCTTCGGCGCCACCAACTGGCCGCGCGCCGCCTCGGTTGCCGTCGCCATGCTGGTGGTGGTGGTCATTCCCATCCTGCTGCTGCAGAAGGCGCAGGATGCCGTGGCTGAGAAAGGCAAGTAGATGCGGCGCGGCTGGTTCCTTCCCATCGCGGCAACCCTCGGCTTTGCTTTCCTCTATCTGCCGATCATCTCGCTGGTGGTGTTCTCGTTCAACGAGAGCCGGCTGGTGACGGTGTGGTCGGGCTTTTCGACCAAATGGTATGGCGAGCTGTTCGCCGATCCGCAGATGCTGGGTGCCGCCTGGCTGAGCCTCCGCATCGCGTTCTTTTCCGCCAGCTTCGCGCTGGTCCTCGGTACGCTCTGCGCCATCGCCCTGGTGCGCTTCAAGCGCTTCCGCGGCCGCACCGTGCTCGCCGGCACGGTCTCGGCCCCGCTGGTGATGCCCGACGTGATCACCGGCCTGGCGCTGCTGCTGCTGTTCGTCGGTATGGAGTCGATCTTCGGCTGGCCGGCCGGCCGCGGCATCGTCACCATCATCATCGCCCACACCACGTTCTGCATGGCCTACATCACCGTGGTGGTGCAGTCGCGCCTCTCCGATCTCGATCTGAGCCTCGAGGAAGCGGCGATGGACCTCGGCGCCACGCCTTTCCGCGTGTTCTTCGACATCACCCTGCCGATCATCGCGCCGGCACTGGTCTCGGGCTGGCTGCTCGGTTTCACCCTGTCGCTGGACGACCTGGTGATCGCCAGCTTCGTTTCGGGTCCGGGCTCGTCGACCCTGCCGATGGTGATCTTTTCCAAGATCAAGCTCGGCGTCTCGCCCGACGTCAACGCCCTCGCCACCATCATCATCGGCATCGTGGCGCTCGGCGTCCTCGGCGCCACCATCATCGGCCTGCGCGGTAGCAGCAGGGCCAAACGGGCCTGAGATCTCGCGGACGGGGAGCACCCTTCCCTTCGAAGGCCGGTTGAGGGGTGAAGCGGTGCAACGAGCGCTCCCACCTGCCCCCATCTCGGTTTCGCCTTTGTGCCTGCTTGCGCGGCGGGGCTCACAGGTCTATGTGAGCGATTGTCGGCTGACGTCTCGGCCGGCAAGTTCTCAGGGCGGGGTGCAACTCCCCACCGGCGGTAGATGGGTGAAAGCCCAAAGCCCGCGAGCGCCTTGTGGCTTCCGCCACAGGGGTCAGCAGATCCGGTGTAACTCCGGAGCCGACGGTATAGTCCGGATGAAAGAGAACGGGATTTACGCTGGCTCTGCCGGCGCGGCCCCTCATTGCAGAGGGTTTCCGCGTCGCCATTCCCCATCGCGATTCCCCGTAACCCTGAGGAAACAGGCTACGGAAAGGATCGTTTGATGAGCCAGGTTTCCTCGACTACCAACTCCGCCGCTACCACCGGCGCCATCTTCATGCTGGTCGCCGCTGTCGCTTTCGCCGGCTCCAATGTGTTGCAGTCGGTGCTGCCTACCCCCGTCGAGTATGGCGGCTTCGGCATGGCGTCCACCGGCATGGTGTTCTGGCAATACCTGATCGCCGGCGTAATCAGCCTGCCGCTGATCTTCCGCATCGGCATCGACAAGCTGCGCACCAGCCACCCGCTGGCGCACGAAATCCGCGCCTTCGTCTCGGCGCTCGGCGCCCATGTCTTCGTTTATGGTTTCGCCTCGGGCGTGCCGATCTGGCAGATGGTCACCCTGTTGGCGGCCGGCCCGTTGTTCATCATTCTCGGCTCTACCATTTTCCTCGGCGAACGCGCTTCGGCGGCCCGCCTCGTCGCCGCCCTGGTCGGCTTTGCCGGTGCCATCATCGTCTCCGGCGTCGGCAGCGAAAGCCTCGGCTGGCACACCCTGATCCCGATCGCTGCCGCGGCGCTCTGGGCCACCACCGATGTGCTCACCAAGTACCTGACGCTGCAGGGCGAGAGCCCCGAAACGCTGACCATCTCGCTCCTGGTGCTGGTGACCCCGAACCACCTGCTGATCCTCCTGGTCGTCAACGCACTGAGCTGGCTGGTGCCGGGGCTGCTGCCCGCTGGCCTTGCCACTGGCTTCCCGTTCGCGCTCCCGACCGGCGATGGGCTGTGGCTGCTGGCCCTGCTCGGCGTCCTCACTGGCCTCGCCCAGTACCTGATGGCCTTCGCCTACAAGACCGCCGACGCCACCTACCTGCAGCCCTTCGCCGACCTCAAGGTACCGCTCAGCGCGCTGGTCGGCTGGATCGCCCTGGGGCAGATGCCGTCGGTTTGGTTCTGGCCGGGCGCGGCGTTGATCGTCGCGGCCTCGGTGTTCATCTACTGGGTCGAGAGCCGCAACCGCACCCCGACCCTCGCCACCGCCTGAGGCCGCTGCACGCCCTCAGGCCCCGGGGCCGCCGTGACAGCGGCCCCCGCGGCGACGGCCCTCGGCGAGGCCTACCTCGTCCAGAGCCGTCGTCCGCTCGTTTCCGACTGATAGAGACAGCCCCTCCCGGCCTCCCCCTTGAAGGCGGAGATGAAGCGTCGAGGCTCTGTCTTCGATCGTGCCAGACGCACCGGCAGGCACCTCCCCTTAGAGGGGGAGGATGGGAGGGGAAGTCTCTCTCAGTCGACTTCCACCCACCGCCCTTCGCGATGCGACTGCGCCATCGCGTGCACCGCCCGCTCGATCTCAAGCCCCTGCTCGAACCCGATGATCCGCGCCGCCCCATCGCCGCCAATCGCCTTCAGCAGTTCGTGGCACTCGATGATCTTCAGCTCGTTGAACCCCAACCCGTGCCCCGGCGCAGGAATGAACCGGTCGTATGGCGCGTGCACCGGCGCGGTGAGGATGGTGCGGAACCCCTGCTCCGCCGCAGGCCCGCTGGCCTGGAACAGCTGGAACTCGTTCATCCGCTCCTGGTCATAGGCGATGCTGCCTTTCGAGCCGAAGATCTGCACCGCGATCCGCCCCTTTCGCCCCCAGGCCGAGCGATCGAGCGCCATCACTCCCGACGCACCATTCCTGAGCACGAGCAGCACCGAGGCAATGTCCCAGGTCTCGACCGCCCGCCGCCCGCCATCGCGGCTCGGCCGGTCGGCATAGGGTTTTGACAGCTGCGCCATCACACGGGTCACGCCGCCGAACAGGAACTGCATCAGGCTCAGCGGATGGACGCCGAAATCGTCGAGCGCGCCGTAGCCGGAGGAGGCCTCGCTCTTCCAGTAGAACAGCGCTTCGGGGTCGGCCATGAAGTCTTCGTCCATCTCGAAGCGGACGTGGTTGACGGTGCCGATGGCGCCCTCGTCGAGCAGCTTCCGGATGTGCCGGATCACCGGGTTCTGGATGTAGTTGTAGCCGAGCGCGGTGACCTTCCCCGAGGCGCGCGCCGCTGCGACCATCCGCTCCGCCTCGGCGAACCCCACCGCCATCGGCTTTTCGCACCAGACGTGCTTGCCGGCCTCCAGCGCCGCGATCGCCATCTCGGCGTGGAAGGCGTTCGGCGTTGTCACCGACACCACCTCGACCTCCGGGTCGGCAAGCAGCGCCCGCCAGTCCGAGGTGGATCTTTCGAACCCGAACTCCTCGGCCCGCCGCGCCGCCAGCTCCGGCGACACCTCGGCGAGGTGCACCAGCCGCGGCTTCGGCCCATCCCCGAACACCGGCTTCACCCCGTTCCAGGCCAGCGCGTGGCACTTGCCCATATAGCCGGTACCGATCAGGCCGACGCCGATGCTGGTCATTCTACACTCCATGCGTGGGGCCACCCCCACCCTTGATCCCTCCCCACAAGGGGACGCGGTAGCGCCCTGTGGGGAGGGAGACGATAAAACTGTACCATCGGCTCTCGCCTCTCCTCCCCCTTGTGGGGAGGGTAGCGCAGCTAGGCGAAGCCGTAGCGAAGCTGGGTGGGGGTGGCCACACGCCTTGCCATTTCCAAGAAAACGCCCGAAGCCCTTGCGGACCCCGGGCGCCAGGCGCTCTGGAGGAGAGCTTACTTGTAGTCCGCGGCATTGTCCTTGGTGACCAGCACCGTGCCGGTGTCGATCCACGGCTCCAGCGTCTTGCCGGCCTTCAGGTCGACCAGCGCCTGGATGCCGAAGCCGCCGATATTGCCCGGGGCCTGCGCCACCGAGGCGGTCATCTCACCGGCGAGGATCGAGGCGGCCGCATCCGGGTTGGCATCGAACCCGACCACCATGACGTCGGCGAGCTTGGCCGCTGCCTTCAGCGCTTCCACGGCGCCCAGCGCCATGTTGTCGTTCGAGCCGAAAATGCCCTTGATGCTGGGGTTGCCGGCAAGGATGTTCTCGGTGACTGACAGTCCCTTGGCCCGGTCCCACTCGGCGGTCTGCTCGGCCACCACTTTGAGGCCGCAGGCCTCGAGGCCCTTCTTGGAGCCTTCGGCGCGCGCCTGGCCGGTCGATTGGCTGACGAGACCCTGGAGGATCGCCACATCCGAGCCGGCGGGCAGGTTCTTGCACATGAAATCGGCGGCGAGCGCCGCGCCGACTTCATTGTTGGTGCCGATGAAGGTGATGCCTTCATTGGTGCCACGGGTATCGACGAACACCACCGGAATGCCCGCCGCCTTGGCCGCATCGACCACCGGAGCAAGCGCGTTCGGATCGGTCGGCGCCAGGGCGATGCCGTCGACCTTCTGCGCAATCAGGTCTTCGATCTGGGTGATCTGCGCCTGCACGTCGGACTCGGCCGGCGGGGCGACGACGATCACTTCGACGCCGAGTTCGGCCGCCTTGGCCTTGGCGCCGGCTTCCACCGCCGCCCAGAACGGATTGCCGGCGCCCGGGCCCTTCATCCCAAGCACGTAGGCGGCATTGGCCGAGCCGGCCATGGCGAGCAGCGCGCTGAGTGCAACGCCGGTAAGAAGCAGTTTTTTCATGGGGTTTGGTCCTCCCTGAACCATCTTGCTGTCTCCGTTCCCTCGAGGCCCCGGCCGGGAGACACGGCCGGGCCCACATCCCTGCTATCTCCGCACTGCCGCCCGCCGCCGCAGCACGTCGATGTAGACGGCGATGATGATGACGAGACCGATCAGGATCTGCTGCCAGAACGCCGAGACATTGTTGATGTTGAGCCCGTTGCGCAGGATCCCCATGATCAGCACGCCCGCCAGCACCCCGAGCACCGTGCCGCGCCCGCCGAAGAACGAGGCGCCGCCGATGATCACCGCCGCGATCGCATCGAGTTCGATGCCGATACCGGCATTGGGGAAACCGCTGTCGGTGCGCCCGGCCAGCAGCAGGCCCGAGAGCCCGGCCATGAAGCCGGAGATCATGTAGACCACCACCAGGGTGCGATCGACATTGATGCCCGAGACCCGCGCCGCATGCGGATTGCCGCCGATGGCGAAGATGTGCCGGCCCATATTGGTCTTCTCGAGGAAGAACCACAGTCCGATGGCGCAGACGATGACCAGCAACAGGCTCGCCGGTATCCCCGCCGGCGGCGGCAACCCGAGCCCGAAATAGGCCTGCCCGATATAGCGCACCTCCGGCTGCAGCCCCGAGATCGGAGCGCCGTTGGAGATCAGATAGGTCAGGCCGCGGGCGACGTTCAGCGTGCCCAGCGTCATGATGAACGGGTGCGGCAGCTTCAGCACCGTGAGGCCGACGCCATTCACCCAGCCGACGATCAGCCCGATGGCCGGCCCGATCAACAGCACGATCGGCCACGGCACGCCGGCTTTCGAAGCAACCGCCAGGCAGACCATGGCCAGTGCCATGATCGAGCCGACGCTGAGATCAATGCCGGCGGTGACGATCACCACGTACATGCCGAGCGCCAGCAGCGCCAATGAGGCGTTCTGCTTGATGATGTTGGTGAGGTTCTCGGGCGACAGGAACACCTGCGGCTTGATCGCCGCCAGCACCACCATCATCACCACGACGACGAGGACGATGCCGTAGACCTCGAGGAATTTCGACATGCCGGGGCCACGCAGCGAGAACCCGGATTTGGTCGCGGGAGTGTCAGACATGGCCCGCCCTCAATGCATATTGTCATGGGCAAGGGTCGCGGTATGACCCTTGGTGCCCATGATCCAGCCGATGACCTCGTTGCGCGAGGTCTTACCGAGCTCCGCCTCGGCGAAGTTGGTGCCCTGGTAGAGCGCCATCACCCGGTCGCAGCAGTAGAAGATGTCGTCCATGCGGTGCGAGATGATGATCACTGCCACGCCGTGCTCCTTGAGCGAGCGCACCAGGTCGAGCACCTTGCCCACCTCTTTTATGGCGAGCGCCGCCGTCGGCTCGTCCATGATGACAAGCTTGGCGTCGAACGCCGTGGCGCGGGCAATGGCAACGGCCTGGCGCTGCCCGCCGCTGAGGTCCTCGGTGTTCTGCTCCACCGATTTGACGTGGATGTGCAACCGGTCGAGGTGGTCGGAGGCCATCTGCCGCGCCCGCCTGTGATCGACCACGGTCAGCGGGCCGAACTTCGTGCCGGGCTCGCGGCCGAGATAGATGTTCTCGTAAATCGCCATGTTCCCGGCGAGCGCGAAGTCTTGGTAGACCATCTCGATGCCGAGCTTCTGTGCGTCCTTGGGGCTCGCGAATTTCACCGGTGCGCCGTTGAACACCAGTTCGCCCTCCGACGGGGTGAACAGGCCCGAGAGGATCTTCATCAGCGTGGATTTGCCGGCGCCGTTGTCGCCGACCACACCGAGCACCTCGCCAGGCGCCACGTGGAAATTCACGTCCCGCAGCGCGGTGATGGCGCCGAAATATTTCGAGATGCCCCTGGCTTCGAGCAGCATGGCCGCCATGTGCTTCGGCCTCCCCTTGCCTTAGCTGCAGCCCGTTCGCATTGAATGGAACATATCGTGCTGCATTCCCCGTTGATGGAATGTTTATTCCATTCTAAGTTTGATCGTCAAGCACCATGCGTTCCAAATTGGGAACGTGGAAAACCTGATGGCGCTTGCTGAAGGCAATGGACTTTGGGCGTGGTTCTGTTGGACTTTGCCGCCGCAGCCGCTAAGAGGCCGGAATGGACGATGGGGAGATCAAGCTGGACGAGGCCGTGCCGCGGGACTTTCCCGCGCTGCGCGCGCTGATCGCTGCTCGCGCCCCCACCCTGCCGCGCCGCCTGACCCAGGTCGCGAGCTTCGCCCTCGACAATCCCGACGATATCGCTTTCGGCACTGCCGCCAGCGTCGCGCAGCGCTCGGGCGTGCAGCCTTCGACGCTGGTGCGCTTCAGCCAGGCGCTGGGCTATCAAGGCTTTTCAGATCTGCAGGAAGTGTTCCGCGCCCGGCTGCGCGATCGCGTCCCGAGCTACGAAGAGCGGCTGAAGCAGCTGCGCGAGCACGGCGGCAGCAAGAGCGGACTGCTGCTGCAGGGCTTTGCCGATGCCGCAGAGCGCTCGGTTGCCGACCTCCGGTTGAAGCTCGACCCGGAAACGCTCGACGCCGCCGTCGAGATTCTTGCCAAGGCCGAGACCATCTATCTCGTCGGGCTCCGCCGGTCGTTCCCGATCACCAGCTACATGGCCTATGCCATGGGCAAGCTCGGGATTCGCAACCTCCTGGTCGACGGCATTGCCGGGCTGGGTGCCGAGCAGATCGGCTTCATCTCGCCGCGCGACGCGGTGCTGGCGATCAGCTTCACCCCCTATGCCAGTGAAACGGTCAACCTCGCCCACGCGGCCAAGACGCGCCACGCCAAGGTGGTGTCGATCACCGATTCGATCTTCTCGCCCATTGCGCCGATCGCCGATGCCTGGCTGGAAATCGTCGAAGCCGATTTCGAGGGGTTCCGCTCGATGGCGGCGACCATGGCCCTGGCCATGACGCTGACGGTGGCGGTAGCCAGCCGGCGGGGCGAGAAGTAAGTCGCCGTTTTCCACGAAGGCTGCACCAGCCTCTCGATCATTTCTCCCCTTGCGGGAGAGAATGGAATTTCTTGGGCTTAGCGTCTTGGCTAAGCCTCAGAAATTCCACGCGAGGGGAAGCTGGCGGGCACGGTGGCTCCCCAAGCCCCCGCTCTGGCGAGCTTGCGGCTAGCCCTTCTTCACCGGGTACCCTGTCGCCAATCCGCCACCGCCGGCGCCGACCACGGTCTGCTCGAACTCGACGCACGAGCCGGTCATCGGCGACGATTCCGGCCCGCCAAGGAAGGCGATGAGCCGCGCCACATCTTCCGGCTTGATCAGCTTGCCGAACGGCCGCGACGCTTCGGCCTTCACCAGCCAGTCATCCGCCGCATCGTGGAAGGTCTTGAGCGTCACATGCTCGCCCGGCGTGTCGGCCCAGCCCAGGATAATGCCGTTGACCCGGATGCGCATCAGGTTGACCGCATTGGCGGTGTTCTTGGTCAGCGTCATCAGCGCGCCTTTCGATGCGCTGTAGGCCGCGAGGTTGGGCGAGCCGATATAGGCGTTGACCGACAGGATGTTGACGATGGTCCCTTCGGCCTTTTCCCGCTGCATCACCTTGATGGCGTCCTGCATCAGGAAGAACGGCGCCCGCACGTTGATGGCGAACATCCGGTCGTAGAGTGCGAGATCGGTATCGAGGATGGTGCCGCGGTCGGTCAGCCCCGCAATATTGGCGAGGATGTCCACCCGTCCGAACGCCTGATCGGCAGCAGGAATGACCTTGGCCACCGCCGAGGGGTCGGCGAGATCGGCCGCTACGAAGACCGCCTTGGTGCCGGCAGCATTCAGAGATTTCGCCACCGCCTCGCCCTTGTCCGCCTGCCGGTCGACCAGCACCACGCCGGCGGCGCCGCGCTCAGCCAGCAGCCGTGCCGTCGCCTCGCCGATCCCCTGCGCGGCCCCTGTGACAACGGCAATCTTGCCGGCAAATGGGGCGGAGGCATTCTCAGTCATGGCGGGACTCAAATTCTGTAAGGAAAGCGCCCGGACACTAGGGATTCGGGGCGCGTAAGCCAAGCCCCATCATCGGATGGCGCGCTTACAGGATCACCGCCGGCTGCGGCTCGTGCACCACCAGCCTGGCGCCGGGCAGTACTGTTGCGTGGGCGCGCCGTGCCGCGATCTCGCAGGCACTGGCACAGAGCCCGGCGACCACGAACTGGCGGCCAAGCGCCAGGTTCTTATCCACGTGCCGCTCCCATACGTCAGTAATGCCACCATTGCCGCTGAGAACGCACGGATCGGCATTGCAGGCGGGCGGCCAGTAACTGGCGTCGCCGATCATCTCGCGAACCGTCACCACGTTGCCGCTGCAGCCCGACGCCAACACCAACGTCGCCACACACGCGGCCACCACGCCCGGGCCCAGCGAGCGCTCGCCAATCTTCGACATCGTCCTATGCTCCCCCCGCCCAGTTGGAACACGCGTCCTTCGATGTTCGCCGATCGGAGACGCGCGTCAAGCTTTCTGGAGAACATCCACAGAGGGCCATGTGTCGGCATTGAATGGCAGACACATGGCCGTTTGCGGCCGCAACGCCTCGGTCAGGTTGCCTTAGCCAACCTTAACCGCTTGGCCGCTCTGCGAACTTTGCGTCGCCGCTTCCGCCAGCTTCTGCGCCTGCAGCCCGTCATACCCGGACGGCGTCGGCGTCGTGCCCTTGGTCATCGCATCGATGAAGCTGTTCACTTCGGCGGCATAGGCGGCGACATAACGGTCGATGAAGAAGTTCTGGATCACGTCCTGGGTAAAGCCGGCACCGTCGGCGCGCTCGAGCGTCGTCATGTGGACGTTGCCGGCGCGCAGCATCCCCTTTGAGCCATGCACTTCGACGCGCTGATCATAGCCATAACTGGCGCGGCGCGAGTTGGTGATCACTGCGATCTTGCCCGAAGCGGTCTGCATCTGCACTGCCGCGGTATCGACATCGCCCGCAACCCCGATGGCCTTGTCGACCAGCGCGCTGCCCAGCGCATGCACCGAGACGAAATCCTCGCCGACAAGGAAACGCGCCATGTCGAAATCATGGATCATCATGTCGCGATAGAGCCCGCCCGAACGCTCGATATAGCTGACCGGCGGCGGCGCCGGGTCGCGCGAGATGATGGTGACGATCTCCACGTCGCCGATCTCGCCGCCCTTGATCCGCTGCTGCACTGCGGCAAAGTTCGGGTCGAACCGTCTGTTGAAGCCGATCATCAGCGGCACACCGGCCTTCTCGACCACCGGCATGCAGGCTTCGATGCGCTCCACCGACAGCGATACCGGCTTTTCGCACAGGATCGCCTTGCCGGCGCGCGCCGCCTGCTCGATCAGGTCGGCATGCGTATCGGTGGGCGTGGCGATCAGGATCGCTTCGACGTCCGAGCCGAGAATCGCATCGATCGAGGCCACCTTGGCGCCGACCGACGCGGCGAGCCCCGCAGCAGCCTCGGGGATGGCGTCGGCCACATAGGCGACGCTCGCCCGGCTGGAATTGGCGATGGTCCCTGCATGCACCTTGCCGATGCGCCCCGCCCCCAGAATGCCAAACCTGACCACGGGATTGCCCTCCTTGATGCACGCGCCTCGCGCGCCGGTTCGTGATGGATCAAAAACATGGAACGTTCATTCCGAAAACAGTCACTTCGGAATTGACGTTTCATTCGCGCGAGGGATACAACGGCCGCTGAAAGCTGTCCAGTCAGACCACGCGGGGGAGATCATGCCGGAGGCCAAGCTCGATGTCATCACCATCGGGCGCTCGTCGGTGGACCTCTACGGCCAGCAGATCGGCAGCCGGCTCGAGGACATCGGCTCGTTCGCCAAATCGGTCGGCGGCTGCCCCGCCAACATCGCCGTCGGCACCGCTCGGCTCGGGCTGAAATCGGCGCTGATCACCCGGGTTGGCACCGAGCAGATGGGCGGTTTCATCAAGGAGCAGCTCGTCCGTGAGGGTGTCGACATCACGGGGATCGCCTCTGACGACAAGCGGCTGACGGCGCTGGTGCTGCTCGCCGTCGAGGCCGAAGGCGTCTCGCCGATGATCTTCGTCCGCACCGACTGCGCCGACATGGCGCTCGACGAAGCCGATATCGACGAAGCGTTCATCCAGTCGGCCAGCGCCATCGTGGTGACCGGCACGCATTTTTCCACTCCCAATGCCGAAGCAGCGCAGCTCAAGGCCATCCGCATCGCCAAGGCGGCTGGCCGCAAGGTGGTGTTCGACATCGACTACCGCCCCAATCTCTGGGGCCTCGCCGGCCACGCCGCCGGTTTCGAGCGCTATGTCAAATCCGACTATGTCTCAGCCAAGATGCGGCCGGTGCTGGCCGATTGCGACCTGATCGTCGGCACCGAAGAAGAAGTGCTGGTGGCGGCGGGCGAGAGCGACCTGCTCGAGGCGCTGAAGGCCATCCGCGCCGTCACCGACGCCACCGTGGTCCTGAAGCGCGGCGCCAAGGGCTGCATCGTCTATGACGGCGAGATCGGCGACGACCTTGAGCAGGGCATCGTCGGCCAGGGTTTTCCGATCGAGATCTACAACGTGCTGGGCGCCGGCGACGCCTTCATGAGCGGCTTCCTGCGCGGCTGGCTCACGGGCGAGAGCCACCAGACCTCCGCCACCTGGGCCAATGCCTGCGGCGCCTTCGCGGTCAGCCGCCTGCTCTGCGCCCCGGAATATCCGAGCTGGACCGAACTGGACCACTTCCTCAGGCACGGCAGCGAGTTCAAGGCCCTGCGCAAGGACGAGGCGCTCAACCACCTGCATTGGGCGACGACCCGTCGCCAGCATTGGCCGCGCCTCACCGCCTTTGCCATCGATCACCGCAAGCAGATCGAGGACATTGCTGGCGACAAGGCCGACCGCATCCCCGCCTTCAAGGTGCTGGCGGTGAAGGCTGCGGCACAGGTGGCCGATGGCCGCCCCGGCTTCGGCATGCTGCTCGACGACAAATGGGGCCGCGACGCGCTGTTCGAAGTGCCCAAGAGCTTCTGGATCGCCCGGCCGGTCGAACTGCCCGGCTCGGTGCCACTGGAATTCGAGTTCTCCCAGGACATCGGCAGTCGGCTGGTCGAATGGCCGGTCGATCACGCACTGAAAGTGCTGTGCTTCTGGCACCCGGACGACCCGCAGGGGATCAACGGCCGGCAGCTCGAGAAGCTGCGCGCCGCCCACGATGCCTGCCGCAAGGTCGGGCGCGACATCCTGATCGAGATCATCCCGTCGAAGGTCGGACCGATCGACGACGCCACCACCGCCCGCGCCCTCGCCCAGCTCTACGCCGCAGGACTGAAGCCGGACTGGTGGAAGCTCGAATCGCAGCCGAGCGCCGCGGCCTGGGAAGCGGTCGACACGGTGATCGAAGCGAACGATCCGCTGTGCCGCGGCGTCGTGCTGCTGGGCCTCGACGCGCCGCAGGACGAACTGGCGCGCGGCTTCGCCATTGCGAAGTCGGCCCGCACGGTGCGCGGCTTTGCCGTCGGCCGCACCATATTTGGCGAAGCCGCCAAGGCGTGGTTTGCTGGCAAGATGAGCGATGAGCAGGCGGTTGCCGATATGGCGGCGCGATTCCGGGCTTTGGTGGGGATCTGGGGGGAGTGATGGTGCGCCGGAGCGTATGGCCACCCCCACCCTTGATCCCTCCCCACAAGGGGGAGAGAGACGCTAGAACCGAGGCGATGCAGCTATCGCCTCCCTCCCCCTTGTGGGGAGGGAATGAGGGTGGGGGTGCCCCCCGCACTGAAGTGGGAGAGACACCATGACCACCAAGACCATCCGCCTCACCATGGCGCAGGCGCTGGCAAAATTCATGACGCGGCAGATGACCATCGTCGACGGCAACAAGGTGCCGATCTTCGGTGGCGTGTTCGCCATTTTCGGGCATGGCAACGTCGCCGGCTTCGGCGAAGCGCTGTACCAGGTGCGCGACGAGTTGCCGACCTATCGCGCCCACAACGAGCAGGGCATGGCGCACGCGGCGATCGCCTTCGCCAAGGCGAGTTTCCGCCGCCGCTTCATGGCCGCCACCTCGTCGATTGGACCAGGCGCCACCAATATGGTGACCGCGGCGGCACTGGCCCATGTGAACCGCCTGCCGGTGCTGCTGCTGCCCGGCGACGTGTTCGCCAACCGTGCCCCCGACCCGGTGCTGCAGCAGGTCGAGAGCTTTGGCGACGGCACGGTCAGCGCCAACGATGTGTTCCGCCCGGTCAGCCGCTATTTCGACCGCATCACCCGGCCTGAACAGATCATTCCCGCGCTAAACCGTGCCATGCAGGTGCTGACCGATCCGGCCGAGTGCGGCCCGGTGACCCTGAGCCTCTGCCAGGACGTGCAGGCCGAGGCCTATGACTACCCCGAAGCGTTCTTCGCCGAGCGGGTATGGGTGCCGCGCCGGCCGCAGCCCGATACCAACGAGCTCGAGGCTGCGATCGCAGCGCTCAAGGCGTCGAAGAAGCCGGTGATCATCGCCGGCGGCGGAGTACTCTATTCCGAAGCGGCCGGGACCTTGCAGGGGTTTGCCGAAAAGCACGGCATCCCGGTGATGGAGACCAATGCCGGCAAATCCAGCCTGCCGCACGACCATCCGCTGAACATGGGCTCGGTCGGCGTCACCGGCTCATCGGCCTCAAACCTTCTCGCCGAACAGGCTGATCTGGTGCTGGCGGTCGGCTCGCGCCTGCAGGATTTCACCACCGGCTCGTGGGCTCTGTTCAAGGCGGATGGCGTCAAGATCGTCGGGCTGAACGCTCAGCTCTTCGACGCCGGCAAGCACCGTGCGCTGCCGCTGGTCGCCGACGCCAAAGCCGGGCTCGAGGCGCTGGACGCCAAGCTCGGCGGCTGGACCTCGCCGGATGGTTGGGTCGCGACAGCCAAGGAGGCAAAAGCCAAATGGCTGGTCTCCGCCAAGGCGGTGACCGACCCGACCAACGCGCTACCGTCGGACGCGCAGGTGATCGGTGCGGTGCACCGGGCCCGCGGTTCGGGCGCCACGCTGGTCTGCGCCTCCGGCGGCCTGCCGGGCGAGCTGCACAAGCTCTGGCCGGCCGGCGCGCCGGGCAGCTACCACATGGAATATGGCTACTCGACCATGGGCTACGAGATCGCCGGCGGGCTGGGCGTAAAGCTCGCCAAGCCGCATGACGACGTCATCGTCATGCTCGGCGACGGCAGCTACATGATGATGAACTCCGAGATCGCCACCTCGGTGATGCTGGGCAAGAAACTCACCATCGTGGTGCTCGACAACCGCGGCTTCGGCTGCATCAACCGGCTGCAGATGGCGACCGGCGGCGCCAACTTCAACAACCTCCTGAAAGACACCTTCCACGAGACCCTGCCCGAAATCGACTTCGCCGCGCACGCCGCGGCGATGGGCGCCTGGGTGCGCAAGGCCGCTTCGATCGCCGAACTGGAAAGCGCGCTGGCCGAAGCCGAAAAGGTCGAGCGCACCACGGTGCTGGTGATCGACACCGACCCGCTGATTTCGACCGAAGCCGGCGGGCACTGGTGGGATGTGGCGGTGCCGGAAGTAAGCGTGCGGCCGCAGGTCAACGCGGCGCGCAAGGAGTATGAGGCAGCGCTGAAGGGTCAGCGGCTGTAGCTGGGCAGTCGGCCTATCGGCTGTCATCCGGCTCATGCTCAGCCGACTGCCGACTGCCTATTGCCGACTGCCGATCAACCGCAGACCGAAGGATCACTGCAAGCCATGCTGAAAGCCAAACTGGGCATGTCCCCCATCGCGTGGTGGAACGACGATCTGCCGGAACTGAGCGATGATGTGTCGCTGGAGGAGTGCCTGCGTCAGTCGCGCTCGGCCGGCTTCACCGGCATGGAGAAGGGCCGGCGTTTTCCCGATGATCCGGCAATCATGCTGCCGATCCTCAAGGCGGCGGACGTAACGCTTTGTGGTGGCTGGTTCTCCGGCACGCTGGTCAACGAGGACATGGCGGCCAACCAGCGGCGCATCGCCCCGATGATCGAGCTGTTCAAGGCGGTCGATGCGCCCTGCATCGTCTATGGCGAAGTCGGTCGTTCGATCCAGGGCGACCGAACCAAGCCGCTCGCCACCAAGCCGAAGCTCTCGGACGACGAGATGAAGGTCTACGCCGGAAAGCTCACCGCGTTCGGCGAATGGTGTGCGGATCAGGGCATGCCGCTGAGCTACCACCACCATATGGCCGCCGTGGTCGAGACCGAGCCGGAGCTCGATGCCTTCATGCGCTATTCCGGCCCCGGCATTCCGCTGCTGCTCGATGCCGGACATCTGGCCTTTGCCGGCGGCGACGTGCTGCGCGCCATCGATAACCACCACGCACGGATCAGCCACGTCCACGTCAAGGACATCCGCCGCGCCGTCGTCGATGGCCTCGATCGGACGAAACAGAGTTTCCTCGATGCGGTGGCGCTCGGCGCCTTCACCGTGCCGGGCGATGGCTCGCTGGATTTTGCGGCGATCGTCCAGAAGCTCGCCGGCTATGGCTACGAAGGCTGGTTCGTCGTCGAAGCCGAGCAGGATCCCAAAGCCAATCCGCCTCAGCGCATGGCCGAGGTCGGTCACAAGGAACTGATGCGGGTGATGACGCTGGCCGGTTACAGCGTGGAAACTCAGGGTTTCCCCAACCGCTGAGCGCGCGACGTTTGCGAGGGCTGCCCGATCCGACTAGGTTCGTGACTTTCCGGAGGGATCGGCGTGAGCGACGACAATCAAGAGCAGAAGAAGCCAGGCCTGTTCACCATGCCGTGGTTCAAGCCGCTGTACCGGCGGGTGATCGTGGTGGCGGTGATCGCCGCCTGGTCCTGCTTTGAGTGGTTCATCAACCAGAACCCCGATCACCAGTTCTGGGGGGCCCTGACGCTGGCGGCGCTGGCCTACGGCATCTGGACCTTCTTCATCAACTTCGAGAACGAACTCAAGAAGACCGATGGCAAACCTAAGAGCTAGGCCGGCGGCCGCACAGGGCCACATCCACCACATCACCCCTGCGAGTGCCGGCTGGACCTATGTCGGGTTCGACCTGCATAAGCTGCCCAATGTCGGCGATGTGGCGCGTGGCGGGGGCGACGACCGCGAGGTCTGCATCGTGCTGATCGCTGGCCGCGCCAATGTGAGCATCGACGGCCAGGATTTCCTCGTCGGCGGCCGCATGAGCCCGTTCGAGGGCCCCGGTTACTCGGTCTATGCTCCGGCGGGCGCCAGCTGGCGCATCGAGGCGCTGACACCGCTCGAGGTGGCGGTCTGCTCGGCCCCCGGCGTGCGCGGCGCGCGACCGCCGCGGGTGATCGGCCCCGGCGATGTCGAAAAGCTGACCCGCGGCATGGGCACCAATACCCGCTATCCCACCAATATCCTGCCTGAAACCGCCCCGGCGGATTCGCTGCTGGTGGTCGAGGTGATCACCCCGGGCGGCCACACCTCGAGCTACCCGCCACACCGCCACGACGAAGACGACCTGCCGCGCCAGAGTTTCCTCGAGGAGACCTACTACCACCGCTTCTCGAAGCCGCAGGGTTTTGGTTTCCAGCGCGTCTACACCGACGATCGCTCGCTCGACGAAACCATGCTGATCGAGGATGGCGACGTGGTGATGGTGCCGCGCGGCTACCACCCGGTGGCGGCGGTCGCGGGGTATGACGTGTATTATCTCAACGTCATGGCCGGCCCGAAGCGCACCTGGAAGTTCTACAATGCGCCCGAGCATGAGTGGATGCTGAAGGCGTAAGTCGGCAATCGGCAGTCGGCAGTCGGCAGTCGCGTCTCCGCAGCAGCCGCATTCTACTGCCTACTGCCTACTACCGACTGCCGCCTCCCCCTTGACCCCGCGCGCTCCCCCGTGCATCGCTCCGCGACTTTGTTTTCGGAGCCCGACATGTCGTCCAATTTCGTTCTCACCCTCTCCTGTGCTGATCGGCCGGGGATCGTTGCCGCGGTGACCACGGAACTGGCGGGCCTCGGTTGCAACATCGCGGAATCCAACCAGTTCTGGGACAAGGAGACCGGCCAGTTCTTCATGCGGCTGGCCTTCACCACCCCCGCTGGGGTCGATCGTGACGCGCTGGAGCGCGGACTGAAGCCAGCGATCGAGCGCTTCGGCATGCGCACCACGCTGGTCGATGAGGCCAAAAAGAAGAAGATCCTGGTGATGGTTTCGAAGTTCGACCACACCCTGTTGCACCTGCTCTACCAGATCCGCGTCGGCTGGCTCGACGCCGAGGTGGTGGCGATCGTCTCCAACCACGAGGATAGCCGGAAGACCGCCGACTACGAGGGGATCCCGTTCCACCTGCTGCCGGTCGGCAAGGACAACAAGGCCGAGCAGGAAGATCAGGTGATCGCCCTGTTCAAGGAAACCGGGGCCGACCTGGTGGTGCTGGCCCGCTACATGCAGATCCTGAGCGATCGGTTCGCGACCCGGCTCTACGGCCAGATCATCAACATCCACCACTCGTTCCTGCCCAGCTTCAAGGGGGCCAAGCCCTATCACCAGGCACACGAGCGCGGCGTAAAGATCATTGGCGCCACCGCGCACTACGTGACGCCCGAACTCGATGAGGGCCCGATCATCGAACAGGAGACGGCGCGGGTGACGCACGCGCTGAGCCCCGACGACCTGGTGGCCGCCGGGCGCGACGTCGAGTCGCGGGTGCTGGCCCGGGCGGTGAAACTGCACCTCGAGAACCGGGTCATGCTGAACGGCAAGAAGACGGTGGTATTCGGGTAGGGCTGGCAGGTAGGGCCTACCCCCACCCTGGCTTCGCTACGGCTTCGCCTAGCGCCGCTACCCCCGGCGAAGCAGGCAGTCGGTCTCCCTCCCCTTGATGGGGAGGGTAGTGAAGCTTGGCAGCTTGCTGCCTAGGGGGGTGGAGCCACCGGTCGGACTTCGAGGATCAAGCCGCCGGCGTCAGCGCCGCTTTATTGGCCAGGAGGAACTCGCGGACGGTCGTCGGCTTGTCGCCCCATAGCGTCTCCACCGCATCGGTCACCATGCTCAGCGCACCCTGGCGCTGGCCGACCTCGAAGGTGGTGAGGAGGCCCGCAAGGTCAGCCGGGAAACCGGCTTGCTGCAAACCGGCGGCATACTGCTCGTCCGATACATCGACCACATCGATCGGGCGACCGGTAACGTCGGAGGTGATGGCGGCGAGCTGACGCACCGTCAGCGCCTCGGGACCGGTGATGGTGAAAACACGGCTCCCCACCTCATCCGCGAGCAACGCCCCGGCCGCGGCCTTCGCGGTGTCCTCACGGGTGACATGCGAGATCACCCCGGCACCCGCCGCCGTGTACCACTTGCCGCCGGCAATGGCGGAGGCGAGCGAGCCCAGCAGACCCTCAGTGTACCAGCTGTTGCGCAGGATCGTGTAGTCGATGCCGGTCGCCTTGATCGCCTGTTCGGTGGCGTAGTGATCGGCGGCCATCGGGATGACGCTGCCCGGCTCGGGATGTGGCAGCGAGGTATAAACGATACGCTTCACCCCGGCCGCCTTGGCGGCATTCACCGCATCGACCTGCAGCTTGATGCGTGCTTCGCCGATCACGTCGGTGGAAATGATCAGCACCCGATCGACACCTTGGAGCGCCGTTGTGAAGCCGGCCGGATCGGAGAAGTCCGCCTTGCGCGTTTCAACGCCGGCAAAGCTCAGTTTTTCCGGGTGCCGTGAGCCGGCGACGATCTTGCCGGCATAGCCGCGCTCGAGCAGCAGCTCGACGACACGGCGGCCGAGCTTGCCGCCGGCACCTGTGACGAACAGGGTGGGAGAGGTGGTCATTGGTCGGGTCTCCAAGGTTGTCTCTTTTTGAGAGCAGGTATATGGAGAGAACCACCCTGACCCTGCAAGACGGCAGTTTTGCCGCCAGTAGTTACCTCGAAGGAACCACCATGAACGGCGATCCGGCCAGCCACCTCGTCCACGGCATGCAGCGCTGGCGCCAGCGCTACCCGGCGCTGCAGAACTGCGCCGTGCGCGACGTGCTCGACCAGATCTCCGACAAATGGAGCGTGTTGATCATCATCGCACTGGCCGAACGGCCGCACCGCTTCGGCGAACTGAAGCGCGCCATCGAGGATATCAGCCAGCGCATGCTGACCCAGACGCTGCGCGACCTGCAGGCCGATGGGCTGATCGAGCGCGAAGTGTTCCCAACCACGCCACCCAGTGTCGAGTATCGGCTGAGCCCCCTGGGCAAGAGCTTCCTCGCGCCGCTCAGCGCCCTGGTGGCATGGACCGAAGAGAACCACCCGGCCATCCGCGAGGCGCGCGAGGTGTTTGCGCGGGCGGCCTGAGCCTGATTGATAGAGACGGCCCCCTCCCGACCTCCCCCATCATGGGGGAGGTGAAGAGTCGAGGCTCTGTCTTCGATGGTGCCTGGCGCACGGCGCGGCACCTCCCCCCTTGTGGGGGAGGATGGGAGGGGGCCGTCTCTACCGGTGGGCCTTGCTCTACCCCGGCAAATCCACCACAACCCGGCAGTGACCCAGTCCTCCCCCTTCTCCGATCGTCGCATCGTCGTCGCCATCGCGCTGCTCTGCTGCTTCCTTTGGGGGAGCGCAGTGCCGGCGGTGAAGATCGGCTATGGCCTGTTCGCCATCGCTCCCTCCGATACGCCCTCGCTGATGCTGTTCGCCGGCGTGCGGTTCTTTCTCGCCGGGGTGATCCTGCTGGGTTACTCCGCACTCACCAGTAAGCCGATCGCGCAGCCGCCGCGACGGCTCGGGCAACTGGGGCTGCTCGGATTGATCAGCACCGCCGGGCAATACCTGTTCTACTACATCGGCCTCGCCCACTCGACCGGGGTGAAGGTGTCGATCACCACCTCGACCAGCACCTTCTTCTCGGTGCTGATCGCGCATTTCTTCTACGCCAACGACAAGCTGACGCCGCGCCGCATCCTCGGCTGCCTGCTCGGCTTTCTCGGCGTTGTGGCGGTCAATCTCGCGGCAACCGGCATCGATTTGCATGTGAGCCTCTTCGGTGAAGGTTTCATCGTCATCGCGGCGCTGCTGTTCTCGGTGGGCGGTGTCTACGGCAAGGGGCTGAGCGCCGATATGGACGCCGGCGTGATGACCGGCTGGCAGTTGCTGCTGGGCGGCGCCATGCTCGGACTGGCCGGCCTCGCGCTCGGCGGCAAGTTCGGCGCTTTCGGGCTCGAGGCAGCGCTGCTGCTCGCCTATCTGGCGGCATTGTCGGCGGCGGCGTTCGCGCTGTGGAGCGTGCTACTCAAGCACAATCCGGTCGGCTCGATCGCCATCTTCAACTGCGCCATCCCGATCTTCGGCGTGCTGCTCGCGGGGCTGTTCCTCGGCGAAAGCATTTTCGAGTGGAAGAACCTCGCGGCGCTGCTCCTCGTCAGCGTCGGCATCTGGATGGTGACGACACAGAAGCCTGTCGCAGGGCGGACGACCTGAGCCGAACGACGGCATTTTCGCGATCGGCATAGCACCGTGTTTACCGGCGGCGGCTAGTTCAGGGCCATTTGCCGGATTGCCTCCAATGCACCTCATGCTCATTCCGCCGATAGTCCTGGGCGCCTTCGCCGTGACACTGGGTGGAATGTGGCTGGTCGACCGGCGCCAGTTGCACCTCTTGCCGCTGGCCGGGGGCTTTGCCGGCTTCGGCGCGGCGATCCTCGTACAGGTGCTGGAATTGCCGCCGCAATCGGCCTTCAGCTCGGTGATCTCGGCCACCCTCTATGCCGCCGGCGCGACGCTGTTTGCGCTCGGCGTCATCTGGCGGTCGGGCCGACGTGGCATCCCGCCGCCACTGCTGCTGCTGCCGCTCGTTCTGGTCGCCACGCTGGCCTGGTTCAGTTACGCCGACGACCAATTGCTGGTCCGCATCTACGTGCTGAATTTCGGCCTCGGCCTGATCGGCATCGCTGGAACCTGGCATGCGCGCAGGCTGGCAAATGGCAGCCTCGCCGAGCGGACGCTGTTCTGGCTGCAACTGACCCTGGCGCTGCATTTCTTCCCCCGCACCCTGCTCACAGTCGACCGGATCGGCAGCGGCATCAGTGACCCCCAGCGTTTCGGTGGCACCGATTTCTGGGTCCTCACCCTTTATGCCGGCGCGGTGCTCGGCGTGGTGATCGGCATCGGCGTGCTGCTGGTGACCGCGGCCGATTTGGTGGCCGGATTGCAGCGCGAGCGCGACACCGACGCATTGACCGGCACGCTCAATCGTCGGGGGCTCGATGCGCGAACCGGAGAGTTGCTCGAGCAGCCGGTCTATCGCCCGATCACCCTGCTCGCCTGTGACATCGATCACTTCAAAGCCATCAACGACCGCTTCGGCCATCATGCCGGCGACCAGGTACTGCAGCGGCTCGGCGCGTTGCTGCGCGCGAACTGCCGCGCCACCGACATCGTCGCGCGGATCGGCGGTGAAGAGTTCGTCGTCGTGCTGCCCAACACCACCGCCGCGGAAGGCTTCGAGCTGGCCGAGCGGCTCCGCCGGCGCATCGCCGAGACCGGAACAGGCCCGGGCCCGGGCCCGTCAATCACCTGCAGCTTCGGCGTGGCCGGCCTGCACGATCAGGACGCCGATGTGTGGGCTGGCCTGCAGCGCGCCGACCGGCAGCTTTATGCTGCCAAGCATGCCGGACGAAACCGCACCGCTGCCGAAGCGGCGGAGGCGTGGCAACCAGCGGGCCCGACGCTGGCGATGGGCGGCGCTCCCCGCCTCGTGGCGTCGGCTCGCAACCGCAGCTGAACTCAGGCCGTCTGCGGGAATACCCGCCAGCGCTTCGGCCGGAAGGCGATGCGGGTCTTCTCTCCCGCCGGGTGATCGAACGGCAGGTCGATCTCGACGCGGTTCGGGTTGCCACCGATCTCGAGTTCCACCCGGCGCGTGCCGCCGACCCGGCGCGAAGCGACGACGACCCCGGCCAGCGCCGCGCCGTCTTCCACCAGTTCGACATCGTGCGGCCGGAAGAACAGGCTGGATTCGCCCACGGCATCGTTCGGCGCCGGCAGTCCGATGGCGCGGCCGCCGACCCACAGCTCGTGGTTCTCCACCGTCACCGGCATCGAACTCGACTCGCCGATGAACGAGAATACGAACGGCGAGTTCGGGCGATCATAGACATCGTCGGGGGTGCCGACCTGTTCGATCTTGCCCTGGCTCATCACCACCAGGCGATCAGCGAGCTCCAGCGCTTCTTCCTGGTCGTGCGTCACGAACACCGTGGTGTGCCCGGTGCGATCGTGGATCTCCCGCAGCCACTTGCGCAACTCCTTGCGCACCTGTGCGTCGAGCGCCCCGAACGGCTCGTCGAGCAGCAGCACGCGCGGCTCGATGGCGAGCGCCCGGGCCAGGGCCACGCGCTGCCGCTGTCCACCCGAGAGCTGCTGCGGAAAGCGCTTCTCCAGCCCCTTGAGCTGTACCAGCTCGAGCAGTTCCATCGCCCGGCGGCGAATCTCGGCCTTGGGCGGACGCGTTGCGCGCGGCCGCACCTTCAGCCCGAACGAGATATTGTCGAGCACCGTCATGTTGCGGAACAGCGCATAGGCCTGGAACACGAAGCCGACATTGCGCTCCTGCACGGTCTTCGACGATGCGTCCTCATCGCCGAAAAAGATCCGGCCGGCGGTCGGCATTTCCAGCCCGGCGATCAGCCGCAGCAGCGTGGTCTTGCCTGAACCGGACGGCCCCAGCAGCGCAATCAGTTCGCTCGACTTGACCTCGAGCGACACATCGTTGAGCGCCGGGTAATGCGAGAATTCCTTGCGGACGGTGTCGACGCGGATATCCAAACTGGGAAGCCCTTTCAGTCTCTGGTCGCGCCTAGTGGCGGCGGGTACCGGCGAGTTCGTCGCCGAAGCGGTACTCGAGGATGGTTTTGAACACCAGCGTCACCAGCGCCAGCAAGGCCAGCAGCGAGGCGACCGCGAAGGCGGCGGTGAAGTTGTACTCGTTGTAGAGGATTTCGATGTCGAGCGGCATTGTCGTGGTCTTGCCGCGGATATGGCCCGACACCACCGACACCGCGCCGAACTCGCCCATGGCGCGGGCGTTGCAGAGCAGCACCCCGTAGAGCAGGCCCCACTTGATGTTGGGCAGCGTCACCCGGGTAAAGGTCTGCCAGCCGGTAGCACCCAGCGACAAAGCCGCTTCTTCGTCGGTATTGCCTTGATCCTGCATCAGCGGAATCAGTTCGCGGGCGATGAACGGGAAGGTGACGAAAATCGTCGCCAGCACGATGCCCGGTACGGCGAAGATGATCTCGATATTGTAGGCCTTGAGCAGCGGATGCAGCACGCTCTGCGCACCGAACAGCAGCACGTAAACCATGCCCGAAACCACCGGCGACACCGAGAACGGCAGGTCGATCAGCGTGGTGAGAAAGCTCTTGCCCCAGAACTCGTACTTGGCGACGCACCAGGCGGCGGCGACGCCGAACACCAGGTTGAGCGGCACCGCGATCACCGCGACCAGCAGCGTCAGGATGATCGCCTGCTGCGACTGCCGGTCGGCAAAGGCAGCGAAATAGGTCTCGGCACCCTTGCGGAAGGCTTCGGTGAACACCAGCACCAGTGGCAGTACCAGCACCGCCGCCATGAACACCACGGCGATGCCGATCAGGAGCCGCCGCACCCAGGGCCGCTCGGTCGTCGGGCGGGCGTGGTCGGCGGGCAGGATCACCCGCCGGCTGTCATAGATTACGTCGGGCTCAAACATTGCCGAACCTCCGGCGCGCCCAGGCCTGGATCAGGTTGATCACCAGCAGCATGACGAAGGCGATGATCAGCATGATGCCGGCAATCACCGCGGCACCCGCCTGGTCGAATTCCTCGAGCTTGATGACGATCAGCACCGGCGCGATCTCCGAGATATTGGGGAGATTGCCGGCAATGAAGATCACCGAGCCGTACTCGCCGACGGCGCGGGCGAAGGCCAGCGCGAAGCCGGTGAGCAAAGCAGGGGTAAGCCGCGGCAGGATCACCGCCGTGATCGTCTGCCAACGATTGGCCCCGAGCGTCGCGGCGGCCTCCTCGAGCTCCTGCTCGAACTCTTCGAGCACCGGCTGCACGGTGCGCACCACGAAGGGCAGGCCGATGAAGATCAGGGCAATGACGATGCCGGTCGGGGTATAGGCGATCTTCCAGTTGAGCGAGAACTCGCTGAGCCCGAACGGCAGCCAGGTCTGGCCATGCCACCACTGCCACAGCGGCCCTTTGTCGGAGAACAGCGAGCCGACCCAGCCCTTGGGCGCATAGAGCGTCGACAGCGCAATGCCGGCGACGGCCGTCGGCAGAGCGAATGGCAGGTCGACGATGGCGTCCAGCAGCCGCCGGCCGGGGAACTTGTAGCGCACCAGCACCCAGGCCACGATGATGCCGAACACCACGTTGACCAGCGCCGCGATCAGCGACGAACCGAAGCTCACTTCCAGCGCCTTGAGGGTGCGCGGCGAGGTGGCGATCTTGATGATCTGCTCGAGCGGGGTGGTTGCCGCCTTGAGGAACAGCCCGGCGATCGGGATGAGCACGATCAGGCTTAGATAGAGAATGGTGTAACCGAAGGTCAGCCCGAACCCCGGGATGACGCTGGGCTTTACAAAGCTCCACCCCGCTCGCGCGGGGTGGGATGACTCTCCTGGGGCACCGCGAGGCGCCCCTGCCACTGCATTACTGCGCAGGGGTGTAGACCTGGTCAAAGATGCCCCCATCCCCGAAATGCTTGGGCTGCGCCGTCTTCCAGCCGCCGAAAAGCGGATCATCAATAGAGATCAGATCGATCTTTGGGAAGGCTTCGACCAGCGCCTGGTCGGTGACGACGGACGGGTCGGACGGGCGGTAATGGTTCTTGGCCGCCAGCGTCTGCCCCTCGGGGGAGTAGAGGTATTCGATATAGGCCTTGGCGAGATCGGTAGTGCCATGCGCCTCGACATTCTTGTCGACGATAGCGACCGGCGGCTCGGCGAGGATCGAACTGGGCGGATAGACGATATCGAAATTCTCGGCGCCGAACTCGTCCTGCACCAGGTAGGCCTCGTTTTCCCAGGCCAGCAGCACGTCGCCCAGTTCCTTCTGCGCGAAGGTCACGGTCGAGCCGCGCGCCCCGGTATCGAGCACCGGTACGTGGGCAAACAGCTGCTTGATGAAATCGCTGTTCTTGGCCTCGTCGCCGCCAAAGGTCTTGTTGGCATAGGCCCAGGCCGCCAGGTAGTTCCAGCGCGCCCCGCCCGAGGTCTTGGGGTTCGGCGTGATGACTTCGACGCCGTCCTTGACCAGGTCGCCCCAGTCGGCAATGCCCTTGGGGTTGCCCTTCCTGACCAGGAACACGATGGTCGAGGTGTAGGGCGTCGAGTTGTGCGGGAACTCGCTGCGCCAGTTCTCGTCGATCAGCCCCGACTTCTCGACGATGGCGTTGATGTCGCCCTCGAGCGCCAGGGTGACGACGTCGGCGGAAAGCCCATCGATCACCGCCTGGGCCTGCTTGCCCGAGCCGCCATGGCTCTGCTCGATGGTGACGTTGCCGCCGGTGGTGTCTTTCCAGTGCTTGGCGAACGCCTCGTTGAACTGTGCATAGAGTTCGCGTGTCGGGTCGTACGAGACGTTGAGCAGGGTCTGGTCCTGGGCGCGGGCAGTGACCGCACCGGTGAAGGCGAGCGCCACGGCAAGGCCGCCAAGCGCGAGAATTCTGGCCGTCCTCTTCATCATGTCCTCCTGGTGAAGATTAACTTCCGTAACTCTACCTGGTTAGTCGGCATTCTCAAGGAAGCCGGAAGTTGCGGCAGTGCGGCCAAGCGGAAAAGCTTTCTGCAGGAACGCTACCAGCAGCACCGTAATTGCGCAAACCTCGATTCCACCCCTGTGGATGAGCAAGACTTTGCGCAGAAATGAAACCGCATTCAGTCGCGGGCAACCGAGGAAAACGCGTGAGGCTGGTGGCGGGTTGCAGGGACTGAAAGGCCAGTGCAGGCTGACCCCACCCTTAATCCCTCCCGCAAGGGCGAGGGGGACGTCAGAACCGCGATGTCAGTGTAAGGGTCTCCCTCCCCCTTGCGGGGAGGGGACAAGGGGGGTCAGCCTGCCCAACTGTCAGTCGTCGGCGAGCCCTAAACCAGCTCGTCCCGGGCGACTACCGCATCAGCCAGCGTCGTCTGGTCGAGCACTTCGCGGGTGGCGATGGTGACGCGGGCGAAGACGTGGCGGATTTCGCAGCTCGCTTCGTCGGCGCAGTCGACACAGCGGCGATAGGCAATCTTCGAAAGGCACGGCAGCGGCGCGATCGGCCCGTCGATCAGCCGCAGCACTTCGCCGAACGTCACTTGTTCGGGGGCGCGCAGCAGCACATAGCCACCGAGCCGGCCGCGGCGGCTCATTACGATGCCGGCGCGCTTCAACTCGAGCAGGATCTGTTCGAGAAACTTCTTGGGGATCGCCTGGCCACGCGAAATCTCCGAGATCATCAGCGACTCGCCGGCCGGGATCCTGGTCAGGGCCACCAGCGCCCTCAGCGCGTATTTTGCCTTCTGCGAAATCATCGCGGGCGCATTCCGGAGCGGCCGCCAACTCGACCGCTATACTTGGCTATAGCCCTGTCGGCGTGAACAAACCATTGCCCAAAGCAGGTAAGCTCACGCCTTCTCCTCTTCGACGACCGGCGGGGGAACTTCCGGGTTGAACGGTCTGCCGGCGGTAGTCGCTGGCCCGTCGGGCCGCGGCACCTTCGGTTCCGGCGCTGCCGGCTCCGAGGCCAGGGGCACATCAGGGGCGGCGGGCGCATCGAGCGCTTCGAGCTCGGCGATATCTTCGGCGGCAACCGCTTCCTCGTCCGGGATCGGCGGTACCTCGTCGGGTTCCTCGCCATAGGACGAGACCACGGCAGGCGGTTCTGCCGGACCGCTGTCGGGGTGCTGCACCTCGGCCTGCGCCGCCTCTATCGCCTCGGCGAGGAGGTTCGGATCGGATGGCAGCTTCTGCGTCACCACACCTGCCGCCGCCAGCGGCGCCAGCACGGATTCGACCGCATCGGCGGCAGTGATCTCGGCCACCGCCTTGCTGTCCCGGTTGATCACATCGACCATGCCGAGGCCGATCTCGCGCTCGCCCAGGATCACCACATTGGCGCCCAGCGTCTTGAGATGCGTTTCTTCCTCGTCGGAATGGGCCCGTGCCACGATCAGCACCTTGGGGTTCTGCTTGCGGGCCTGCTCGACCGCCTGTCCGGCCTCGAACGCGTTGGGAATGGCGATCACCACCGTCGTCGCTTCCGCAACATTGGCGAGCGTAAGCACCTTGGACGCCGCGGCATTGCCGACCACCACTTCGATGCCCAGCGCCCGTGCCGCATTGGCCCGGCCTTCGGCGTCCTCGACCACGAGGAACGGCGTCTTCGCCTCGAGCAGCGCTTCGCCGACCACCGATCCAACCCGGCCGAAACCGACGATGATGACGTGGCCGGACTGGCCGGTGGGCACCTGCGTCGGTTCGGTCTCCTGCAGTACCTCGGGCGCCGCGGGACGCGGCGCGCTTGCCACCAGGTCCGGTTCGGTGCGCTCCGCCGTGGCCGCGGCTTCAGCCGGCCGGCCGAAGCGGCTCTCCAGCGCCGGGCGCAGCAGATCGAGCACGAAGAAGATCACCGGGTTGAGGATGATCGAGATGATCGAACCGGCGAGGATCAGGTCGCGCCCCTCCACCGGCAGGATGCCCAGCCCGACACCGAGCGCCGCGAGGATGAACGAGAACTCGCCGATCTGCGCCAGACTGGCCGAAATGGTCAGCGCCGTGCCGACCGGACGCCGAAACGCCACCACGATCAGGAAGGCGAGGATCGACTTGCCGAAGATGATGATGAACACCGTCGCCAGCACCGGCAGCGGATCGGTGACGAGGATCATCGGATCGAACAGCATGCCGACGGCGACGAAGAACAGCACCGCGAAGGCATCGCGCAGCGGCAGGCTTTCCTGCGCCGCACGATGGCTGAGCTCGCTTTCGGAGAGGATCATGCCGGCAAAGAACGCCCCGAGCGCCAGCGACACACCGAACAGGTAGGCCGCGCCTGCCGCCACACCCAGCGCGATGGCCAGCACCGCGAGGCGGAACAGCTCGCGGCTGCCGGTATGCGCGGTGTAGTGGAGGATGAACGGGATCACCCGGCGCCCCACCACCAGCATGAAGCCGACAAAGGCGGCGAGCTTCACCACCGTCACCGCCAGGATGCCGAAGATATCGAGGTGGATGCCGAAGATGTTCTCGACGAAATCGACGAACGGATCGTGCAGCGCCGCCCCTTCGACGCCGTTGATCGAAGCAATCGCCGGGATCAGCACCAGGGCGAGGACCATCGCCAGATCCTCGACGATGAGCCAGCCGACGGCGATGCGGCCCTTCTCGCTGTCGACCATGTGCCGGTCCTGCAGCGCCTTGAGCAGCACCACGGTCGAGGCGACCGACAGGGCGAGGCCGAAGATCAGGCCGGCCCCGAGGCCCCAGCCGAGCAGCGTTGCCAGCCCCAGCCCCATGATGGTGGCGCCGCCGATCTGGACGATGGCGCCGGGAATGGCCACGGCCCGCACGCTCAGCAGGTCCTTGAGCGAGAAATGCAGGCCTACGCCGAACATCAGGAGGATCACACCGATTTCGCTGAGCTCGGTGGCGAGCTCGGCATCGGCGACGAAACCGGGGGTAAACGGCCCCACCAGCACGCCGGCCACCAGGTACCCGACCAATGGCGGCATGCGGAAGCGGTTGGCGATGGCGCCGAGGATGAATGCCAGCACCAGACCCGCAACGATCGTCGAGATCAGGGGTGTGCTGTGCGGCATCGGCGAGACCTCCGGCGGGAATTACCCCAGAACTGGTTGAAAGCGGCTGAGAGCCTCGAAGATGGGGCATTCGCCGCCCCCCTGCAACCAATGAGACCGGGAAAACTGCGGCAAAATCATGTGGGTGCGGGATAATCGGCGCGACTTTCGTCGAAAGCGCGGTTTCGGCCGGCCGATCGGACGTGGGCCGGCCAACGCCCCAGGTCAGGGCGCCGGGAGCGCATAGCCTTCCGATGACCACCCCACCGAGGTGTTGCCCGGGAATGGCGGGTAATCGGGCAGGTCATCACGCTGGTACGTCGTGGCCAGAACCCGACACCGCCTGGTTGTTTCATCGCAGCCATAAAAGACCGCACTGCAGCCTATGCCGTCGTCCATCAGGAGTTCTGCCGGGCATGCCACCACGCGCGCACTATTGGCATCCAGCCCCAATGTCTCCTCGACCGCCTGCTGCGAGTAGATCGAGGGGGTCGAAACGGTGATGACGTCCGGGGGCGCAGCCAGGTTGTTGCCCACCAATTGCACATGAAGAGCGCCGACGCTGCCGCTCCAGACCCCTGGTATCAGTTCGGTCGGCTCCGCAAGCACGACCAGGTTCTGCTCAAGCGACTTTCGACTGTCCAACCCCAGCGCGACCAGCGGGGGCTCCCTCATCACCTCAGCACCGATAGTGGCACCGACTGCTGCAACAATAAGACTAAGGGCAATCGATAGGCGGGCCATGGCGAAGAGACCTCTTCTGTCGGTTTTCAGCCGACACCACATTGGATGCTGCTGATCAGCCGGCCATCACCAGCTTGATCTCGCCGAACTGCGGCGCACCGGCGATCGCGGCCGGCACCTCATCGAGACGGATGGTGCGGGTAATCAGCTGGTCGAGCGACAGGGCTCCCGCCGCGATCAGTTCGGCGGCGCGCTCATGCGTCAGCGGGTTGAGCCAGGCGCTTTCGAGTCTCAGCTCCTTGGTGAGGAGTTCGAACGGCGCCAGCGCCACCTCTTCGCCTTCGGGCACCACGCCGAACAGCACCACGGTGCCGCCGCGCCGCGCCACCGCGATCGACTGGCGGACCGTTTCACCCACTCCGGCGCACTCGAACACCACATCGGCGCCGCGCGGCAGCAGAGCGGCGATGGTCGCCACCGGATCGGCGCCGGCATCGACGGCATGGTGCGCGCCGAGCTGCAGCGCCAGCGCCCGCCGCGGCGCTTGCCGGGTCGACAGCACCACCGTGCCGGCTCCGGCTAAGAGCGCCAGTTCAACCATCAGCAGCCCGATCACCCCGCCGCCGAGGATCACCACCGAGGCGCCGGGCGCGATCCGCGCCACGTCGATGGCATGGAGGCAACAGGAGACCGGCTCGCAGAACGCCCCGTGCAGCGGATCGAGCCCCGCCGGCAGCGCCACCGCCTGCCCGGCGGGCACCAGCACGTACTCGGCGAAGCCGCCGTCGCGATGGACGCCGATGGCGCTGAGGCCGGCGCAGAGGTTGGGCCGCCCGTCGAGACAATCGGCGCACTGGCCGCAGGAGATGTTGGGATTGCCCGTCACCCTCGTGCCGATGCGGAACCCCTCGACCGCCGCGCCGGCTTCCTCGACGAGGCCGGAGAACTCGTGCCCGAGCGTCACCGGCTTCGTCGTCGGAAACTCGCCCCGGAACATGTGGCGGTCCGAACCACAGATGCCGCAGGCTTCGACCCGCACGAGCAGATCATGCGGGCCGGGGATCGGCCGCGGCACCTCCTCGACGATCAGCCGCTCCGGCGCATGTAGCCGTACTGCCCGCATCTCGGTGTCCTCCCGCGACCCATCATGGAACAAGCCTCGCGCAATGTCTCCACTCCGTGGCTGCGCCCCTCACCCGTCTCGGCCGATCCACCCTCGCCCCAACGGGAGAAGGACAAGGGGTGATCGCCGCGCCCTCCGGATTATTCTCCCCGTCGGGGAGAAGGTGGCGCGCAGCGCCGGATGAGGGTGAGCCACGATGGTTGCGGGATGGGGACGTTCAGTGCAGCATCAGATCATCAGGCGATCGATCTTCTCGGCGAGCCTCATGTCCTTGTCGGTCAACCCGCCAGCCGAGTGAGTGGTCAAGGTGATACGAACCTTGTTGTAGACGTTCGACCATTCGGGGTGATGGTCCATCTTCTCGGCGGCAAGCGCCACCCGAGTCATGAATGAGAAGGCTTCGGAAAAGCTCTTGAACTTGAAATCATGGCTGATTGCGTCGGCCTGCGGATCGTAAATCCAGCCATTGAGCTTCAAAAGGGCAGCTTCGCGCGCGGCAGGCTCGAGCTTTTCGACCATTATCATTTTCCTCTTTTGCAACGAGTCGGGAGATTGAGGCCGCATAACGCCCGATCCGTGGCAGGAGGGCCCGGCGGCCCACATGGGACGCCGGACATAGCCTAGGCAAGTGCGGCAGCGTCGCCCGGCACGATGCGCGAGACGAGGCCGCGTTCGACCCCGCCGGCATCGCGGTAGCCGATGCGACCTGGCTCGACATCGATCTGCCAGCCGGCGCTCGGGCCATCGATCCAGTCGACATGGTAGCCGGTGTCGGTGAGCCGCCACTGCCCGGTGCGCCGTGTGCCGTCGGGCAGCGCCATGAACGCCGCATCAGCCGTGCGATAATAGATCGCTGCCTCCTGGCCCGGCGCCATCTCGATGTAGTGCGTGCTGCCCACCAACAGCGCGGTCAGGGTGGTTTTGTCCGTGATGATCATCTGTGCATCCTTTTGCGGCCTGCTGGCGACCGGCGCCTTGCCGTGCTAGTCAAGCGACTTGACGATCTAGCGACTGGAATGGATTTGGTCAAGCAACTTGACGACGACGATCTCGCCAGCATCGACCATATCGGGCTGGCGCTGTGGCGGGCGGCACATGACTGGCGCCACCGCATGCGGGCGGAACTGGCGGCCCGCGGCTACCCCTGGCACCAGAGCGCCGCCGGCGATGTGCTGGCGCACCTGGGCCCTTCCGGTATCTCGCAGGCGCTGCTGACCGAGCGGATGGGGCTCAGCAAACAGGCAGTGCAGCAACTGGTCGACCAGCTCGAGGCGCAGGGCGTCGTCGGCCGCGTTCCAGACCCCGACGATGGCCGGGCCAAGCGGATCATGCTCACCGAACTCGGTCTCGCCGACTTCGCTGAACGCAATCGGGTGAAGCGGCTGATCGAGGCACAATACCGCGAACGCCTCGGGCCCGAGGCGTTCGCGGCCCTCGAGGCGGCACTGGCCAGACTGGCGCAGTGAACGCTGTTTGCGATAGGATTCCGCGATTTCTAGCGATCGGCCCAAGAAAGCATAAACCATTCGCGCAATTGCTGCGCTGGAACAGCCCTCTGCGTCAGGCCATTAGGGCACCGCGCACTGGCTTGAAAGCAGGCATTAACGCCTCGCCGGGCACAATCATCACACCTTGGTGAGGTCTATGTTCGAGCCAGCGCACAAGTCACTGCCGCCTGTCGATTACGTGTCGATGATCCGGTCGCTTTACGCGGACCGGCGCGTCATGATGCTTGGCGCCCTGTCGTCGGCGCTTGTTGCCGCGGTCGCCGGCATCGAAGGCAACTCCTGGGTGCTGCTCGCCGTCGCCATCGGTTTCGCCATTGTCGGCATCGCCCGCGACATCGACATGCGCGCCTTTGAGCGTACCGATCTTGCCGATGACGACGTCCAGACCGCCACCCGCTGGGAGGCGCGCGCCACGATCGGCGCCGCGGCCATCGCCGGGCTCTACGCTTTCTGGATGAGCTACAGCTTCCTCGTCGTGAACACGCCGTTCGCCGAGATGAGCTCGCTTTCAGTCACCGTCGCGGTGCTGGTCGGCGTCGCCGGCCGTAACTTCGCCATCGACCGGCTGGTCACCAGCCAGGTGATCCTGATCGGCGCCGGCATGGCCGTCGGCATGCTGTTCGACGGTGCGCTCCATACTGCCATGCTGAGCGTGGTGCTGATCGCCTTCGTGGTTTCGCTGCGCAAGGTTTCGGCCAATATCCGCGCCATCCTGCTGCGCGCCGTGCACGGCCGCATCGAAGCGACCCGTCTCGCCTCCGAGCTCGATACCGCGCTAGAGACCATGCAGCACGGCCTCTGCATGCTCGACGAGAACGGGCTGATCGCCGTCGCCAACGACCGCGCCGAGCTGGTGTTTTCGAGCTTCATGCCGGGCAACTGGGCCGGCCGGCCGTTTGCCGCGATGATCTCGGCCGCGGCCGCCCGCGGCACCATCCCGCAGCGCTCGGCCAGCCAGCTGATGGACACAGTGGATGCCGGTGATGGCGGCAAGGTGGTGCTGCGCCTCTCCGACGGCCAGTTCTGCGAAGTCACCGTCTCGTCGCGTCTCGACAAGACCGTGCTGCTGTTCGAGGACATCACCGAGCGGGTGAAGGCCGAAGAGCGCATCAACTACATGGCGCATTACGACACCCTGACCGGGCTGCCGAACCGCGCCTATTTCACCGAGCAGGTGGAGGCCGATCTCGAGCGCCGCCGCCACCATGGCGATAAGCGCCCCAACGACATGGCCATGCTGATGATCGTCGACATCGACGACTTCAAGCACGTCAACGATACGCTCGGCCACCTGATCGGCGACCGGGTGCTGATCGAAACCTCCGAGCGGCTGAGCCGAGTGCTGGGCCGCGACAGCCTCGTCGCACGCCTCGGCGGCGACGAATACGTGGTCTATCGTTCCGGCGGCGTGCAACTGAGCGACACGGTCACCGACCCCGAGGCGATCCTCGGTGGCTTCCGCGGCCCGTTCGAGGTCGAAGGCGAAGTGTTCTCGGTCAACGTCTCGGTGGGCGTCGTGACCCTCACCGACGGCAGCGACGACCTCGATGCGCTGATGACCAAGGCCGACCTGGCGCTGTACAAGGCCAAGGCGCTCGGCAAGGGCCGCAGCCAGGTGTTCCACGACGAGATGGATACCGACTATCGCTATCGCCAGCGGCTGAAGGCCGAGCTGAAGCAGACCGTGGCCGATGGCGCCCTGTCGCTGGTGTTCCAGCCGATCGTTGATCTCAAATCCAAGCGCGTAGTGAGCTGTGAGGCACTGGCGCGCTGGCATCATCCCGAACTCGGCTCGATCCCGCCCTCGCTGTTCATTCCGATCGCCGAGGAAACCGGCCTCATCTCCGAGATCAGCCGCTGGGTGCTGGCTACCGCTACCGCCGAATGCCGCAACTGGCCCGATGAAGTGTCGGTGTCGGTCAACATCTCGGCCCGCGATTTCCGCAATGCCGACGTCGCCGCCATGGTCAAGAACGCGCTCGCCACCTCGGGCCTCGCGCCCCACCGGCTCGAGATCGAGGTCACCGAAACCGCGGTCATCGAGGAGCGTGCTGCCGCCACCAAGATTCTCGCCAAGCTGGCGAGGCAAGGCATCGGTATCGCGCTCGACGATTTCGGCACCGGCTACTCATCGCTCAGCTACCTGCAGGCCCTGCCCTTCACCAAGCTGAAGATCGACCGCAGCTTCGTCATGGACATTGCCGAGAACCCGCGCTCGCTGAAGCTGCTCAGCAACGTTGCCCAACTCGGCAAGGACATCAACCTGACCGTCACCGCCGAAGGCGTCGAGACTGAAGAGCAGCTCAACCTGATCGCCGAACATTCCAAGGTCGACCAGATCCAGGGCTACCTGTTCGGCGTGCCGCTGCCGCGTCGCGAAGTGGCCGAACTCATCGACCGCATGGCCGCCCGCGCCACGCTGGAACGCGTGCTGACCGTCGGGGCGACAAACCGCAAACGTGGTTAAAGCGCGTAAAGTCTTCTGACATCTGAGGTATTCGACGCCAGTAATGCTGCCGTCCGTGCTTATGCGTAGGCAGCGCGGCGGCCGTGCGCATTTGGCAATTTTATTATGCCTAACGAAAGGTTAAGCTTACTTCGAAAGTTGCGGAGTTCCCTATGCGTTCGGACGTGGAAGGTTCGGCAGCGACGTCGGCTGCTCCGGTGTCTCGCTTCGCCGGCACGCTCATGGAGATACTGGACCGCGTTGAGTATTCGCGCGTCCGCATGGATGTCACCGACAATCCAATCTATCGTCTGCGTTACGAAGCTTATCGCCGTGAAGAATCGGTGCCGTTCAACGACGCCGGCATTGTCGTCGATGATCTCGACACTGCGCCAAATGGCATGAGTTTCGGCGTTCACATCGACGGCGAGCTGGTCAGTTCTATCCGGCTGCATCACGTCAGCGCCAAACATCCTTTCGGCCCGTCGATGAAGAGTTGCCCTGATGTGCTCGAGCCGCTGCTCGCACGCGGCGAAACCTTCATCGACCCGTCCCGCTTCACAGCCGATTACGAAGCTTCGCTCGCCTACCCGGCGCTGCCGTTCCTGACCCTCAGGATCGCCGTGATGGCGTCGCTGTTCTTCAAGGCCGATGCCTGCCTGGCGCTGGTTCGGCCCGAGCACACGGCGTTCTACCGCCGCGTCTTCGGCTCGGAAGAGATGTCGGACGTGCGAGTCTATCCCGGCCTCGCCTTTCCGGTGGCGCTCTACGGCGCCTATGTGAACACCAAGCTGCCGGCAACGCTGAGGCGCTACCCGTTCTTCATGTCGACCGAGGAAGAGCGCGAAAAGCTGTTCGCCCGCGCCATGGACGAGCACTTCGAAGCCCCGCAGCGCGCCAGCTCGCGCCTGGCCTATGAGCGGGCGCTGCTGGAATCGCAGTTCGGCGGCCAGGCGGCGGAGTAGTCACTCAGTATCTGTGCGTGGGGCCGCCCCACCCTAGCTGCGCTAACCTCCCCACAAGGGGGAGGGAGGCGATAGCTGCACGGTCTCGGGTCTCGCGCCTCTCCCTCCCCCTTGTGGGGAGGGATCAAGGGTGGGGGTGGGCCCCACGTTGGGAGCTTGCCGTCGTCAAGCCTCCGGGATCCACACCACCATCGAGCCCTGCCCGCGATTGGCCCACAGGTAGTACGGCAGCGCCGTGAGGGTTGCCGGGGCTTCCCTGGGCGGGGCGTTGCGGTAGAGCGGTTTGAACTCTGCCTCGTCCACCGCCTTGCCGCCGGCGGTCAGCTGGATGATGCCGTCGAACAGGTTCGACTGCCTGACTGCGATCTCGCTCTGGCGCGGCAGCTTGAAGCGCTGCACCGTCCCGCCGGGATTGTCGGCTTCCTCGAGGCAGTAGACCAAGGGGCCACGGGTCAGCGCTACGCGACCGACATCCATCACCACATGCGGGTTGGCATAGATACGCTCGACCGGCATCGGCAGTTCGAGGCTGATCTTGTCGCCCTTTTTCCAGCTGCGGCTGATGCTGACATAGCCATTGACCGGGGTAAGTCGCACCGTCTCGCCATTGACCTTGGCGGTCGCGCCCTTGCACCAGCCGGGGACGCGGAGCTTGACCTCGAACGTCTTCTCGGTCGTCGGATCGATCTCGATGGCGATATCGCCGGACCACGGATAGTTCGAGATTTCGCGCACCGCGACTTCCGTACCGCCGACATCGAGCCTGGTCGAGATGCCGCCATAGAGGTGGAAGGCAATGCCGTCCGGCGCCGTCGAAACGAAGTAGCCTCCGACCGAGGCGACCAGCCGGCTGACATTCATCGTGCAGCACGGGCAGGTGTGCCAGTCCCAGCGGGTCGGGGTGCCGTTGCTCTCCAGCGGGTTCATGTAGAAATAGTGCTCGCCGTCGCGGCTGAGGCCGGAGAGCGCACCATTGTAGAGCGCCGTCTCCAGCACGTCGGCGTACTTGCCGTCGAGATCGAGATGCAGCATGCGCTGCGCCCAGAAGATCAGCGCCACCGAGGCGCAGGTTTCCGCATAGGCGGTCTGGTTAGGCAGGTCGAAATCGAAGGTGAAGCCCTCGTTGTGCGCCGACGGGCCGAGGCCCGCCGTCACGTACATCTTGGTCTCCATCACGTCGTTCCACAGCGTCTCGCACGCCGCCTTTAGCCCGGCATCGTTAAGCTCGACCGCGAGATCGGCCATCGCCGTGTACATGTACATGGCGCGCACCGCGTGCCCGACCACCTTGTCCTGGGCTCGCACCGGCTTGTGCGACTGCGAATACTCGTAATTGCCCTGCACATAGCGCTGGTATTCCCAGCCCTTCTTCTCGCGCTCTTCGCGCTCGACGTCGAAATAATGCGGCGGGGCATTGCCGCGCTCGTTGATGAAGTAGGCGGCGAGATCGAGGTGCTTTTTCTCCTTGGTCAGGTGGTAGAGCTTGATCAGCGCCAGCTCGATTTCCTGGTGCCCGCAATAGCCGCGCTTCTGCCCCGGCCCGGTGCCGAAGTTCTGCCGGATGTGCTCGACATAGCGCTCCATCACGTCGAGCCAGCGCCGACGGCCGGTGGTCTCATAGTAGGCAATGGCGCCCTCGAGCATGTGCCCCGCATTGTAGAGCTCGTGGTTGTCGCGCATGTTCGACCACCGCTTTTCCGGCTCGCGCCCGAGGTACCAGCAGTTGAGATAGCCATCGGGCGCCTGCGCCTTCTCGAAATCGTCGACGATCGCCTCGATGCTGGCCTCGATCCCGGCATCGCGCCTGTGGCTCAGCGCATAGGCGGCGGCCTCGATCCACTTGCCGATATCGGAATCCCAGAACACCTGCACGGTGAAGCCGTTGGCATGGCGTGGAAAGCGCAGCGGCTGCGGCGGATTGGGCAGCTTCAGCGAGTCGAGATAGCCGTACTCGACCAGCTTCTTGTGCTGGCTGGGAATGGTGCGGGCGAGCACGGTGTCGAGACGCTCCTTCCAGAAGTCGCCTTCGAGGCGGACATCGACGAAACGCACCGGATGATACTGGCTCATTGCAACTCCTCTTGGCCCTGCCGCCGAGCAAGCGGCCGGGTGACTGAATTCACGTCCGTCCGGCGGTCGATGCGCGCACCACCAGGGTGCATGGCAGCCGGCGGATACCCCTGAGCTTCTCGCCGCCGATCATTCCGATCAGCAGCCGTCCGGCCTCGTGCCCGAGGGCCGAAAGATTCATGTCGACGCTGGTGAGCGGCGGCCGGGCCGCCTCGGTCATCACTTCCCAGTTGTCGAAGCCGACCACCGCCACTTCGCCCGGCACCGCTATGCCGCGTTCGCGCAGCGCATCGACGGCGCCACGGGCGATCAGGTCGTTGCCGCAGAAAATCGCATCGGGCCGCTCGGCCTCGCCGTCGACCAACCTCGCGACGGCATCTCGCCCCCATTCCTCGGTCCATTTGCCCGAGAGATAGAGCTCCGGATGCGCCGTGAGCCGTGCCTCGGCCAGCCCCGCAAGATAGCCGCGCCGCCTGAGCTGCACCGCCGCGAAATGTTCGGGACCGGTGACATGGGCGACGCGCCGGCGGCCGGCATCGGCAAGGTGCTTCACCGCCAGCCGCGCCCCACCCTCGTCGTCTGGCAGCAGGCACAGCGCATCGTCGTCATCGGCTTGCGAGAACACATAGATCACCGGCAGCCCCGGCGGCAGCGGCCCGACCGGCGGCCGCTTGTCGGCGCGGCGGGCCGTGACCACCAGCCCATCGATGCGCTTGCCCAGCAGCTGGTCGAGATGCTGCCGCTCACGCTCCGGATCGTCGGTGGCATTGCACATGAAGATGGCGATGCCCTGGTCGGCGAACTCCTCTTCCAGCGCCTGGAAGATCGGCAGGGTGAAGCGGCCGAACGAGTCGGTGGAGATGATCCCCACGGTCATCGACCGGGTGCGATGCAGGCTCTGCGCCATGTCGTTGGGGCGATAGCCGATGTCGCGCGCCACCGCGGTGACCTTGTCGCGCGTTTCCTGCCTGAGCCGCCCATTGGCATTCAGCGCCTTGGACGCCGTGCCGATCGACACGCCGGCGATCCGCGCCACATCGCGGATGGTCGGGCCATGACGGCCGGTTCGGTCATTGCTGGGGGGAACGGGAGGAGCGTCGCTCATGCGGGGACTATCAGCCTTTCACGGCGCCGGACATGAAGCCGCGCACATAGTAGCGCTGCAGCAGCAGGAACAGGATGATGCAGGGCAGCGCCATCACCACCACACCCGCCTCGGTGGCGCCGTAGTTGATTACGCCCATCGTCTGCTGGCGCAGGTTGGCCACCGCGACGGGCAGCGGTTGCTTCATGGGGTCGGTCAACAGAATCAGCGGCGCGAAGAAGTCATTCCACGCCGCGAGGAAGGCGAACAGGCCCACCGTTACCAGCCCGGGGGTCACCGACGGCAACATGATGCGCCACAGCACGCCGAAACTGCTGCACCCATCGATCTGCGCCGATTCCTCCAGCTCTCGCGGGATCGCCTCGAACGAGATGCGCATCATGTAAGTAGCGAACGGCAGCTGGAACATGGCGATCATCAGCGCCACCCCGACCAGCGAGTTGGAGAGCCCCACCGCATTGAGCAGCACGTAGAGCGGGATCAGCAACGTGGCGTAGGGCACCATCAGGATCGACAGCGTCAACAGGAACAGCGCGTCCTTGCCCCAGAACTTGAAGCGGGCGAAAGCGTAGCCGCCCAGCGTCGAAATGCTCAGCGTAATGGCCACGGTGAGGATCGAGATCACCGCGCTGTTGGCCGCCACGGTCGGCAGCCCCGCGCCGAAATCGAACATCGTCTTGTAGTTGCCCCAGCCGAAGCCCTCGCTCTGCGCCGTGCCCGCCTGCGGGCTCACCGAGGCGTAAAAGCTCCAGACCAGCGGGAACAGGAAGATGATGGCGAGACCACCCGTCAGCACGTAGTACGGGGTGCGGCCGAGGGCGGAGTCTTGCTTGCCGGCAATCATGGTCAGTCCCGCTCCGTTCCGCGCAGGAAGCGGAACTGCAATATGTTGATCAGCACCAGGACGATCAGCACGAGGATCGACAGCGCCGCGGCCGTGCCGAGGTTCTGGCGCTGGAACGCCTCGCGATAGATCACCTGCACGGCCGTTACCGTGGTGTTGTCGGGCGCGCCTTTGGTCAGGATGAAGAACTGGTCGAAGGCCAGCAGCGAGCCGGTGACGCAGAGGATCGTCGCCAGCGACAGCGAGGGCCTGAGCAGCGGCAGCGTGATGTGGCGGAAGTTCTGCCAGCTCGACGCGCCATCGAGCGAGGCCGCTTCGTAGAGATCGTCGGGAATGCCCTGCAAGCCGACCGTCAGCACCAGCATGTAGAAGCCGGCGAACTTCCAGACCACGAGGAATGTCGTCGACAGCAGCGCGGCGAGCGACGTGCCGAGAAAGGCGATCGGGTTGTCGATCAGGCCCAGCGCTTCGAGCGGCGGGCTGATCGGGCCGATGGCGGGGGAATAGAACCCGTAGGCCAGCAGCGATGCAGCGGCGAGCCCGAGCGACACCGGCAGGAGGAACACCGTCCTGAGCAACGCCGACCAGCGGGTGACCGTCTGCACCAGCAGCGCCAACCCCAGCCCCAGCCCGAGCAGCATCACCGTCACCAGCACCGTGTACTGGACGGTGAACCACACCGACGGCCAGAACAGCGGGTTGCGCCAGATCGACACGTAGTTCTTGGGAAAATTGAGGCCTTCGTCGCCGGTGAGCAGGCCATATTTGCTCAGCGACATCTTCGCCACCAGCACCAGCGGGGTGAGGAAGAACACCACGATGAACACCAGCGTGGGGATGGTATAGGCAAATCCGGTCAGCTGGCGGCGCAGGTTGATACGGGAGCGCCGGACCGGTCGTTCGGCCGAACTGGCCGCAGAGATCGACGTTGCAGTCACGATAGATCCTCGCCTCCGAGGGGTATCGGCCCGGCTCCAAGACAGGCGCCGGGCCGACCCTTAGGTCAAGTTACTGGGTAAGCGAGTCGTTGATCGCGTCGTTATTGGCGTCGAGATTGGCGCCATCGCCGAACACGGCATCGCGGAACAGCACGATCCACGGCCCCTGCGGGTCGTTGAAGGTGGCGCCGAAATTCTTGGCCAGCGGTGTCTGGCCGTTGGCGCCGACGGTGTTGAACAGCTTCACCCGCGGATCGGTGATGTACTTGTTGTCGGCGAGGTCGGTGCGGGTCAGCACGTTGCCGTTCTTGGCCACCACTTCGACCTGGGCCTCTTCGCTCTGCACCCAGGCGATGAAGTTCCAGGCCGCGTCGGCCTTCGTGCTGTCGCGCGAGATGCCGATATCGTCGCCACCGATAAAGGTCGACGTGCCGCCCTTGAGGCCGGCGATCGGCGCGACGCCGATGTCGGCATCCGCGAGCCCGGTCCCGACGAGCGCGGAAATCTGCGTCGCCGGCATCGGCTGCACGCCGATGACGCCCTTGGGGAAGAACGAAGTCCAGGTCGGCCCGGCTTCGTCCTTGCTTTCCGGCATCATCATGGTGCCGTCGGCGACGAGCTCGCGGAAAATCTTGTAGATCCCCTTCCACTCCTCGCTGTTGAGGTGCGATTCAGTGCCTTCCGGGTTCATCACCGTCTCGCCGTCGGCCCAGGCGATCGGGAACCAGGTGAACACGTTGCAGCCGCCGCAATTGCCGCCAAAATAGGTGCCGTGGATATCGCCGCCGAGCTTGGCGACGGCGCGGGCCTGGTCGGCGAATTCCTGCAGCGAGGTCGGGCCCTTCTCAGGATCGAGGCCGGCCTGCTTGTAGAGTTTCTTGTTCCACATCCACACCGACAGGTCGGCGATGAACGGCATGCCGTATTTCTTGCCCTCCCAGGTGCCGACATTGATGCCGGCGGGCGCCACCTTGTCGATGTCGGGCATCGCGTCGATGCGGGCGGTGATGTCCTGGAACAGGCCGGCGGACGTCCAGTTCGGCATGAACACCACGTCGGCCGAGAACAGGTCCGGCAGCCCGTTGGCAGCCGCCGCGGCGCCGATCTTGGTCTGGTAGTCGTCGGTCACCACGTAGGTGGCCGTGACCTGGTTCTTGTGCGAGGCGTTATAGGCCTGCACCAGTTGATCCACCCGAACCTGCGTCGCAGCGCGGGTCCACAGCGTCAGCTGGGTGCCGTCGTCCACACCCAGCGGGTCGGCGGCCAGCGCCGTCCCGGGCGCAGTCAGCATCAGCGCGGCAAGCGCCATCTGCCACAGTCTTGGCATTCTCATCAGTTCCTCCCATGTGCCGATGCCGTCCTCCGGTCCTGCCAGGCAGGGTCCTCCCGGGAACAGCGACGAAAGGCTCTCGCTGCTGTTCGCCACCCGCATCTTCAGCGACGGGTCGGCCGATCAGGAAAAGCTTTTCTCAAGGTTAGGTCGCATGTTTTCCTGTCCTGCGCAAGAGATCAGGAAAAGCTTTTCGAAAGTGAGCCAGTCGCTATGAAGGGGTGAGAAGCGAGCGAGGGGCTCTGCCCTACCTCAGGGCGTCAGGCCAAGCTGCTTCAGTTCCGCCACCCAGTCGACGACGTTTGCCGTCGCCTGCTCGTCAGGCAGGAATTCCTCGGCCAGTTCGGCGAGGCGGAGGGCTGACGAATACAGCATCACCCGGTCGCGGTTGACCTTGAAGCGGGTCAGTTGCTCGTAGCGATCGATGATCCTCAGCGTCAGGTCGGCTGAGATCCAGTTGGAATAGCTCAAGTCACGGTGGCGCGAACCGAAGCCGGAATCGGCGAAATCGAACACCCCATTGAGCATGCCGGTCTCATGATCGAAGGCCATGTTCCAGCCGTGCCCATCGAAATAGCCGTAGACCAGCTCGTCACCGGCGATGGCGAGCTTGCGATAGGCCGCCACGGTGCGCTTCATGAACCCCTTGTAACCGCGCGGCAGCCGCTCCTCGGTCCTCGCAATGATCTCGTCCGGGCTCATCCAGGGGTCGACGCCTACGGCACCTACCGACTGCATACGGTTGAGCGGCAACGCGTGGAGTTCGGCATAGAGCTGCGCCATGCGGGTGGCGAGCGCATTGCGCCGCCCCTCGTCCAGCGCCAGGTATTGCGGCTTTTCGAGTGACGAGCCGGGGAGTTTCAGGTGCTGGGAGAACGGTACCGGCCCTTCATGCAGCACCATCTGGGGCAGCGGCATGGTAACGCGCGGCTTGAGGAAAGCGAGAAGCGCCACTTCGCGCCTCAGCCGAGCTTCCGCCTCGGGGTGCCGCGCGAACTTGAAGATCCAGCCGTCACACTCCAGCGCGACGCTGTCCCAGCCTTCGGTGAGGGTAACGAAGTTGCCACCGGCGAACTGCGGCAGCGTGCCGATGACGAGCGCGCGTAGTCGCGCGACCTCCGCTGCCGGCACCCCCTCCATCCTCACGACTCCCCATCAAGCGGGCGTGAATCTAGACGAGGCCGGGAGAAAGTCCAATCAAGCCGGGTGCAGTTCCCGAAGCATTTGCTTGTGGCGGCGGGGCGCCTTGGCATGATGCTTGGCCTTGTCCGGCTGCGCCCGCCGGTGGGTTGGCATGCGAACGCCGAGCGCATCGGCGACGGTCTTCTCCAGCAGGCGGTCGAGTTCTGCCTTGTGCATGATGACGTCTCCTTGGCCGCGCGGGGTTGACCCCACGCCATTTGCCTGAAGAAACGCCCTCCACCGCGCGAAGTTGCCTTCCCGGCTGTTCAGATTCCAGTGATCGACCCACCGGAGGCGAAAGCGAGAACTCCATTAACGGTTTGGGTGGATACTCTCCTAACCGGAATTTAAGCGTCACCGGCTGTATCAGGGTGTTTCCGCAACCGCGGAGGGGCAACATGCGGTCCGTAGGCCTGGCAGCACTTCTGCTTGCCGTGCTGTTTCTTCTGTTTCCGTTCTATCGGCAGTGGGTGCCGCACATCCGCATCTCCACTGAAGATAGCCGTCTGCTCGGCGGCCTGTTGCTGGCCGTTGGTGGGCTTACGCTGGCGGTTTTTCGACGCCGGGCTTAGCAGCGGCCGTTTCGTCCGGCTCCGGTGATACTGTCAGCCGGTCATGTGCGAACGCCTCGGCGAACATCGCCTCGACGCTTTGCGGTCGCTTGGGCAGGGGCGCAGCCAGCGCCTCCGACGCCGACTTCACGGCTGGCTTGGCCTCGACAGCCGGAGCGGAAGCTGCGGGTTTGGTGATCGCCGGTGGTTTGGGTTCCGGCGCGCGGACAACTACCAGCGCTGGCCGGGCCGGCTTCTCATCGGCAATCGGTTTTGGCTCGGGGGTCGGCTTCACCTGGACGACGGCTTCGGCGGTCGACTTTGCCGCCACCGTCGGCTTGGTCGCCGGCCGCGCCAGCAACGATGTCCTGGGCGCAACCGGAGCCACCGCCGCCGCCGGAGCTGCTGTCGCCATCGCCGCCGCGCGCGCCTTGCGGAAACGCCGGCTCAGCCGCCCGTACTCCAGCGTCGAATAGCCGATCAGCAGCATCAGACTGGCCGCAACCCCGATTCCGAGGCCGACCAGTAGCCACACCAGCGCGTCGTAACTCATCGTGCCTCAAATCCCGGCGGATACCTCGACTGCCACCATGCCGGATTTGCCTCACGACCCGCAACCGCGACAGTTGCGCCCGGTCGCAGCAATCCGGTTGCCCGGTCATTCTGAACATGAGACGACTAATCAATTGCCGTGCCAGCCCGCCTGTTTCGAGATCCCGATGCTGCAAGCCAGAACGCGCCCGCTGCTGCCCGATGTCGTCCGCTCCGAGCTGCGACGCGCCATCATCGAAGGCGAGTTCCCGCCCGGCTCGAAACTGCCCAACGAGGATGCGCTGTGTGCGCGTTTCTCCGTGAGCCGCATCACCCTGCGCGAGGCGGTCCGCGGCTTGATCGAGGATGGCTACGTTATCCGTCGCCAGGGCTCGGGCACCTACGTCACCGAGGGGCCGCGGCTACGCAACTCGCTCGATACCAATTTCAGCTACACCGAATACCTCGAAAGCACCGGCCTTAGCGTCACCAAACAGGTGCTCGACGCCAAACGCGCGAAGGCCGATGATCGGGTGGTGGCGGCGCTGAACCTCGCGCCGGGATCCGACGTGGTGGTGATCCGCCGGGTGCGCAGCGCCGATGGCCGGCCGGCGGTATTCTCGATCGACAGCCTCGCTACCGATATCGCCGACGAGCGCACCGATCTCGCAGCCTTCGGTGGTTCGCTCTACAAGCTGCTCGCGGAACGCGGCCACACCGTCGACCATGCCCGGGCGGTGCTGGCGCCGGTCAACGCCGATACCGAGCTGGCCGCGCTGCTCCACGTACCGGTGGGCGCGCCGCTGCAGCACCTGCGGCAGGTCGACCATGACGCAGCGGGTCGGCCGGTGATGCTGTCGCTCGAATGGCACGTCCCCGACGTGATCGAGCTGCGCGTCTATCGTCGCGGCCCCGGCCCGCAGCCCACCGCCTGAGCTCCTCAGGCGCTTCAGCCCGCCGGCTTCAGCCGGTGGTCGAGCACTTCGCCGGCTTCCTCGAGCACCAGATAGCCGATCGAGGCCATCAGCGAGTTGATGGTCTTCATGGCGCGCAGCGTCTCCAGATGCAGGTTCGAGGTGGCGAGGCTCGCTTCGGTGCCGTCCTTCAGCCGCTGCAGGTGCTGGCGCTGGCTTGCCGCCACTGCTTCACGCATCCGGGTTTTTTCGACGACCAGCTTGCGTGCCTGCGCCAGGTCGCGGGTGACCAGCACGTTGCGCGCCGGCTGCATGTTCTCGACCACCTGGCTATGCAGCTCCGCCAGTTCGCGCCAGCCGGTGGGCGAGAAGGCGAGGCGCTGCTCGCGCCGCACCTCGGCCAGCCGCAGCAGCGTCTTGGTAATGGCGTCGCCGACATATTCGAGGTTCACGGCAATCGCCGCCAGATCCTGGCCGCGCCGGGCACCATCGCTGTCGCCATCGAACGACACCCGTGCCAGATACAGCTTGATGTCGCTCTGGGCCTGGTCGATCGCCGCTTCCATCAGCCGGGCCTGCCGGATTTTCTCCTCGTCGCCGGCCTTGTAGATCTCCATCACCGGCTCGAACATCCGCCCGACGATCTCGGCCATGCGCAGCAGCTCGCGGGTGGTGGAGGCGAGCGCCATGCCGGGATCGCCCACCGCGGCTTCGTCGAGACAGCTCGGCGGCACACCAATAGCCGCCACCGGGTCGCTCTGCGCCGGCGCCCGGATCAGCCGCTCCATCAGCCGCGCCATCACTCCGGCGAGCGGCAGACCGCAAAGCAGCAGCACGATGTTGAACAGCAGGTGCAGCCCAACCAGTTGCTGCACCTCAGTGAAGCCGGCGGCCAATGCCGAACCGCCGAGCAGCAGCGCCGCCAGTGCCAGCACCGCACCTGCGACGCGGGTCAGCAGGTTCCCCGCCATCAGCCGCTTCGCTTCGATACTGCTGCTGCGGGTCAGGACGAACGGCCCTACCGCCGTACCGATATTGGCGCCGAGCAGCAGCGGCGCCGCCGCTTCGAACGACAGCACGCCATGCTGCGACAGCACCACGAGCAACAGGATCGTCGCCACCGAGGAATGGAACAGCCAGGCGATCGCTGCCCCGGCCAGCAGCGCCGTCAGCGGTTCGTGGCCGAGATAGGCGACCACCGCTGGCAGCACGGCGCTCTCGCTGAGCGGCGCGGTCGCCTCGCTGAGCAGCTGCAGCGACACGAAGATCAGCCCCAGCCCGACCAGCGCCCGCCCGCTCTGCCGTACCTTGCGGGACTTACCCTTGAAGAACAGCAGCCCGCCTGCCACCAGCAGCACCGGCGGCAACAGGCTGAGATCGAGACTGAGAATCAGCACCACCAGCGCCGAGCCGAAATTGGCCCCCAGCACGATGGCAAGGCCGGTCGCCAGCGCGAACATGCCGCGCGAGGCGAAGGCGGCAGCGAGGATCCCCGCGGCGGTCGAGCTCTGCAGCGCCAACCCGAGCCCGGCGCCAACGGCGGCGCTCCGCACCGGCCCCCTCGTCGCCCTGAGCAGCGCGGTGATCTCCGGACGCCAGCCGCGTTCGGTGCCGGTATGCACCATATGCACCGCCCACAGCATCAGCGTCACGGCCCCCGCGACATGCAACAGGAAGAGATAGGCGGTCACTGGCTAGCCCTTTCATCGGCTGAAATGAGGCGCGGCGCACGCGTTGGCGTGCAACGATAGGCTGCTTCGGCGCGTTCGTCATGAATCCCGCGCGAACACGCAGATATTGAGGCGACAGCCGGAATGGCACCGCTGCTCGCATCAACCGGCGGCGCACCCTACATTGCCAGAGCATCTCAAGGAGAGCCGCCATGAGCACAGTGAAATACGAAGTCGTCCAGCATGACGGGGGCTGGGCCTACAAGGTCGGCGATGTGCTGTCGGAAACCTTCTCCAGCCATGCCGCGGCGCACGAAGCCGCCGAGGCTGCCGCCCGCCGACAGCGCGTTGCCGGCGCCACCGATGGCATCGAGTATGAAGACGCGCGGGGCGTCTGGCATCAGGAGGTTTCGGAAGGCACGGACCGCCCCGACACCGAGGTCGAAGACGACCAGCGCTAGTCGCACTACTGCGAGAGCTTGCCGCGCAGTTCGTCGAGCTCGAGGATGCAGCGTTCGATTTCCGACTTGAGCGTCCGCCGCTCGGCCGGGCTCATCGGGTTCTTGCTCCCGGGCCGGCTTTGCCCGACGATGTCGCGCAGCGTCGAAATCTCGCGCTTCAGTTTGGCAATCTCGCTGGTCGCTAGCATGGGGGAGAGTCTCCGTGGCCGGGTCTTGTCGCCCGATCACGGCACCACCGCAAGGCGCTTCGTGCCCCACGCACAGCCACACACTCGGCGCCGCACCAGGGCACGGCGCGCAGGTTAGGTGCGATGTCGCCAGCCCAGCGCTGCGACAGGACCAGCCTACATCCCCTCGACCTGCAGGGACGGACCATCCGATCCGTTGTGCACCCAGTAGGTATCGCAGCGGGAATAGCATTTCCGTCGGCTTGTATCGGTCCGGTTATGGGCGTCGCACCAGGCGGTGCATTGCGCCATGCCTTGCGCGTAGGTCAGCTTCTCGCGGGCATTGGCAACGGATACCGGTGTGATCGCCACCAGTACGACCGCGGCGAGCGGTCCGGGAACCATGGTTTGAACAAACCGCATCGCAGTTCTCCATTCAGAGACTTGGACGGTGGTCATCATACCTCTTCGCTCGGCGCCACCCACATCACGGTTTTTGCAGAAAACCCGTAGTCCTCCGCCCCCGCCGGCGCACGCCCGTTCGTGCAATGATCCGCTCCCGCTTAGGAGCGCGTTAGCCACCCGATCCGGCAGCCATTTCGCCTTTTCGTCCGCACCTCTAGGGTACTCCCCGATGGCGGCCGAGGCCGCCTCTCCAGGGCCCAGTTCCGCAGCCGGTCGTGTGCGATCCGTGCTGCGCCAGATCCTGGAGGTGCCGCATGCCGCTCGCCCAGCCGCAAGCCCGTGCCACTGCCCCGCTGCAGAACGCCCGTGCCCATGCCGACGCCATCGCCGCCGGCACCTTCGGCTTCTTCGATTACGGTCCGCCCCTGACCCTCAGCGCCACGCTGCGGCCGCTCGGGCCGGGCCAGTTGCGGCTGCTGCGTCGGGTGGCGATCGTGGTGGCGATCGGCTGGCTGCCGCTGCTGCTGCTCGCAACGCTCGAGGGCAACGCCTGGCACGCCGCCGGCAGCGGCTTCCTCAACGACTATGCAGTGCAGGCCCGCAGCCTCGTTGCGGCGGGGCTGCTGGTGCTGGGTGAAGCCACCTGCGCGCCGTGGCTCACCGCTATCGCCAGCCAGTTCGTCACCGCCGGCTTCATCGCCGGCGGCGACCGGCCGGCCTTCACCCGGGCCGTCGATGCTACGCGCCAAGCACTTCGCTCCCGCCGCGCCGCGATCGCCATCGTGCTGATCGCCTATGCCGCGACCATTGCCATCTTCGCCACGGTGGGGCTGCCGCAAACCTGGCTCGCCCATGCCAACGGCTCACCGACCCTGGCCGGCTGGTGGCACCTGCAGGTCAGCGCCCCATTGCTGCTGGCGCTGCTGCTCGGCTGGGTTTGGCGGGCCTGGCTATGGGGGCGCTTTCTCATGCGCATCGCCCGGATCGAGCTGAAGCTTTCGCCGACCCATCCCGACCGGGTTGCCGGCCTCGGCTTCGTCGGCCATTCGCTGCGGGGCTTCGCCCTGCCCGCCTTTGCCATGGGCTCGATCGTCGCCGGGGCCATCGCCAATGCGGTGCAGCGCGGCGGCTCACCCTTCGCTCACGGCGTGCTGATCACCGTGGCGCTCGCCACCATCGTGCTGCTGTTCACCGCACCGCTCCTCGCCTTCAGCCATCGGTTGCTGCGCACCTGGCACCGCGGCGTCGCCAGCTACGGCGCCACCGCGGCCGAACTGGGTCGCAAGTTCGAGCGCGCCTGGGTCGGCAATCACGCCGAGACCCACCCGCCGCCCGACCCCTCGACCACCGCCGACCTCAACGCCGTGGTCGCCAACGTCTACGCCATGCGCATCGTACCAGTGGACCTGCTGAGCCTCGCCGCCCTGGCCGCGGCGGTGCTCACCCCGCTGCTGCCGGTGCTGCTGATGACCATCCCGGTCGACCAGCTGCTCGCGGACGTGAAGGGGTTGCTGTTCTGAAGCAGCGCTGCCGAACCGCACTGCTCAGTGCAGCGCCCCGGCATACTCGGGTTTGAGATGGTCCTGCAGCCGCTCGCCCGCCGGAGACGCAATCTTGTAGCAGGCAGGAAACGGAGCGTTGCGAATCTTGTCGGCAGCCTTCGAGCGCCAGACCTCTTCGAAGCTCTGCTCCCCCACATTGCCCATGAACGAGTGGTCCTTTGCGATGTCGCAACCGAGCACATCGAAATCCGACGTGACGTTGACGTGGGTCCAGCCGGCCGAACACACTCCGCAGTCAAACGTTGCCTGCCGATGCAGCGATGCCTCAGGGTCGACGCGCGCGTTGCCGAGCGCGCGTAGCTGGACTCGCAACGAGGGCAGGAAGAGGTCGTCGGGAAAGCCGGTTGCGTATTCCTTCAGACGAAGCCAGAAATCGAGGGCCTCCGTCTCGCCGAGCAACACTTCCGGATTTGCCAGCGCTGACGCTGTTCGTTGCACATTCAGGAAGTGGAAGCGTTTGATGCGCGGGTAATACTGCTCGATGATCCGATGCGCGCTCTTGACGTTGTACGCGTTGACGACCGTCGCCAGCTGGACATCGAGGCTCGAGGCGCACAGGCGCTCCAGACAGCTGAGGACACGTGCCGTCTTGCCGCGCGAGCGGTCATTTATCGCAGGGTCGATCGAGTCGATCGACACCTGGATGATGAAGTTCTGCTTTGTGGTCACGCGCTCCAGCTCTGCGATGCGATCCGCCGAGAGGCTTACGCCGTTCGACAGCAGCCCGACCCGCATCCCTCCCGAGGTGGCGATCCGGATCATCTCGATGATCTCGGGGTGAAGCGTCGGCTCCCCACCGGCAAAGGTGATGTCGAAAACGCCCATCCTTGCGAACTCATCGACGAGTTGCAGGGCCCGATCAGACCGCATGCGGCGACCCGAAAACGGCTTGGCGTAGCAATAAACGCAGTCCAGGTTGCAGTAGTCGGTTACCCACATGCAGACCGTGAATGGGGCACGGAGCACAGGACTCGTCATAGCGCCGCCAGCCCGGCTGCCTTCAGCGAGGCCTGAAACGACTCCTGGTCGGCCTTGCTGAAGCCGGTGACGGAGTACTTGCCGCCTTCTTTGGCAACCCTCGCGGCCTCACGAACCTGAACAAACAGCTCAAGACCAGGCTTGTTCACCCGGTAGACGCGGTCACTTTTCGGATCGAAGATGATTGCGCCAAAGTCCTCCTCGCGGATCACCAGGTGCATGAAGGGGTCATCCAACCCCCCGATACCTATGGCCTTGGTATGGTTCTCAACCCACCGGTTTTCGAGCCACTGCACCGACCAGTCGCTGACCGCTTTCTCGTCGATGAGGGCCCGCTTGGTTTTGAACACCTGTGATTCCACCGAAGCGTTTAGGACGAGATCTCCACGCGCATCCGGCTGCAGGTTCGAATAGCGCTTGAGGTAGGTCTCGTGACCCTTACCCGCTGGAAACTCCTGGTTGAGCGAGTACATGTACAACTCAATTGTTGGGCGTTCTTTGGATTCAGCAGCCATCGATGACCTCCCGTCAGTGAGTGGCTTGAGACAAACGTATCAATGCATCGCGATGCAGCATCGCGGTGTTGGCAAAGCTCTCGTGTAACCGCCGCATTTCTCGCCCTGACCAGATCGCCTCGGCGCTGACCTCGCCGGCAAAGTGCCTCCGGTTGGTCAAGCCGAGTCCGTCTGCAATGGGGAGAATGAGGTTGCCGGACAGGCAGCCGTTCGGCCCCTTCAATTCATGCTGTGTCGGGGGGCGATGTCGCCATTCCAACGACTGTGCGGGCAACTGTGCCTGCAATGCACGCGCGCGAGCGTCGTGCCAGAACGGCGTATCGAGGCCACGCCCCAGATAGTGCAAGGCGATGAAATCGCGGTAGTCGTCCTGGAATGCCGCGACGCGCGCGTTGTGAGTGTTCCGCAGCGACTCGTGGATGTCCGCGCTCGGTTCAAGCTGCGACAGCTGCTCCACTATCGACAGGATCTGGAGGATCGTTACATGCAGTGAGGTCGACTCGAGCGGCTCGGGAAATCCGGCCGCCAGACCCACTGCAACGACGTTACCCAGCCACGACGCGCGAAGGCGACCTGGACTGAAGCGCGGCGAGGGCCCGTCGATCTTGAGCCCCCCAAAGAACTGCGACAGCTGGCCTCGTGCCGCATCCTCGTCGAGGAAGCGTGAGGAATAGACGTACCCAACCCCGATTCGATCGAGCGTCGGAATCTGCCAGATCCACCCACATGAGGCTGCCGTGGCGCGTGTGAAGGTTGGAACTTCAGGAGCGCTGTAGTCAACGACTCCCGCAACGGCGCTATCGAGCGCGAGCTCCTCGTATGCAATCCAGTCGAACGCGCTCGGCTCGGATAGAACCCGCTTCATCCCGCTGGCGTCGACATAGAGTTCCGCCGACAGAAGGCTTGCATCGGTCAGTTCCAGGGCAACTACAGACCCGTCGGCGTTTCTGCGGACCTCTCTGACTTGCCCCAGAACATGTCGGACACCGCGAGCCTTCGCCACATCGGCAAAGAACTCCGCCGCTGCAAACGCATCAAAGTGCCATGCGTTACTGGGTATTCGCTCGATGATCCCCTGATCCTCGGAAATGGGGACTCGGCCCAGCCGCATCAGCCACCCGTGCAGATGTGCGTCGGCCACCGAGACCTCGTCAGCCATCGCCGCAAACTGCTTGCTGACATCGTACTGATCACCGCCGTGATCTGCGTAGCGACCCGGGTTGTCGATGGGCCCAAAGTAGCTGTGACCCGAGCGCAACCAGTTGCAGTGATAGGTCCCGAGCTTCATGGTCGCCCTGGCCCTCGAGATGAATTCGCGCTCCTGAATTCCAACGGATCGCAGGAAGCTCGTCATCAGCCCCGTGCTGCTCTCCCCAACCCCGATGATCGGGATTGCCGGCGCCGAAAGTACGGTTACGGACCAGGTGTCATCGAGCTTTGACCTCAGGCCAAGCGCACAGAGCCAGCCGGCCGCACCGCCGCCAACAACAATGACATCTCTCGCGGCCTCGTGACTACTTGCGTCCAGCTCCCTGTCCATAACGCCCTCAGCAAGACGATTAAGAGACAACTTGACGACAGAATGCACTGACCGCCTGGACGGCCATGTCTTAATACATCATGAAAGCTCTCATCTTATCAAGTCAATTGATTGATCAATCAATCTCTTGAAAACGATGTATTATTTCAACATCGTTCGCTGAACTCTGCCTCCGACAGGCCGATCGTACATGCGATCGGCAGGCAACTCAGCGTCGGCCTCTCCACGCCGGCAGATTACCCTTTGGCGCCACGCTCGATTCCGGCGTGTAAGCCGAATTCACCGGCGGCGAGGGCAACCCGTGCCACAAGCCGTGACCAGGGCGGCGGCGGCTCGCATCTGTCCGACTACTCTGGCTGATTGGCTCGGGCGCCTGAAGGGCCCGGAAAGGGTGGTGCCGCATGCCGGAATCGAACCAGCGACCCCCTCATTACGAATGAGATGCTCTACCGACTGAGCTAATGCGGCCAACCGGCGCGATTGATGCGCCAGTGCGGGTTCTCTTACAAGCGACGCCTGTCGTACGCAAGTGCGCTTTAGGGTCCGGCGCAAGTGCGCTTGACGGCCTCACGCCTCGGGCAGCGCCAGCGGCCCACCCTGGGGCTTTTCCGGCTCGGCTGGCGTGGGCGACAGAGTGCCCTCGGACAGCGCCGGGGTGCTGGTGCCGGTGCGGGTGGCGACCGCGCTGGTCGGCACCCGCCACTCGAACGCATCGAGTTTGCCGGTGACCGGCGATAGCGGCTCCCATTCCTCGGCAGTGATGCCGTCGGCGGTCCATACCGGATCGCGCGGCGCCCGCACCGCGCGGTTCAGCCAGTCGCGCGCCTTACCCTTGTCGCCGGACTGACCGTCCTCGATCTCCGCCATCAGCAGGCACACTGCCTGCGAGGGGTTGGCATTGGAGTAGCCGGCGAGCGCCTGCCGCGCCCCGACCCAGTCGAAAGCATCGATCGAAGCGCGGGCCAAAACCAGGGCGCTGGCCTTGTTGGGCGGCGGCGTATCGATCAGTTCCTTGATGCGCTTCAGCCGGTCGACGGCGGAAACCCCCGGCACCGAATTGGCAAACAGCGTGGCGATATCGGGGTGCGAAGTGGCGCGCCACACCCGGCGCAACAGGCTCATCGCTCGTCGCGCTTCGTTGCGGTTTGAGTAGATGCGCGCCGCGATCAGCGCCGCCGGCACGAAATCCGGCACCAGTTTCAGCGCGCCGAGCGCGTGCTCGAGCGCCGCATGCGGGTCGGTACCTTCGGCCAGTTGCGCCCGCGCCGCCTCGACCACCGCCTGGCGGCGTCGCTTGCGGGTCTTTTCCTCGCGCGTCACCGCCTGCTCGTCGGCGATCATCCGATAGGCATCGTCCCAGCGGCCATTGCGGGTCAGATCGTCGAACACCGCTTCGCGCGCCCAGGGCGCCTGCGGCGAGATATCGATGGCCTTCTGCGCAAAGGTCAGCGCCGCATCGGGCCGCCCTTGCTGGCGAGCCTGATCATAGAGGCCCGAGAGCGCCGCGAGCGCCGTCTTGCGGTTGGTGATCAGTGCCCGGTAATGCTCGCGGGCCGAGTGCATGTCACCCAGCGCCAGGTCGGCGCGGGCTTCGAGCAATTGTGCTGCGGCATTGCGCGGCAGGTTGCCGCGCGCTTCGCGCGCCAGTTGCCGCGCCCGGTTGGCGTCGCCGGCCTGCAGCGCGATGAAGCCGTCGGAGAGCGCCAAATAACCGGCATCCTTGCGCCGTTCGCGCGATTGCCGGGCGAGGTAATAGGGCGCCGCAATGATGCGCTTGACGATGCCCCAGACGAGGATGATCAGCACCACACCGGCTACCGCGAGGAAAGCGGCGACACCGAGCCGCGGCTGCATGCGGAAATCCAGGAACTCGATGGTGAGCGTCCCTGGCAGGCCGATCAGCCAGGCGATCCCGGCAGTAACCAAGAGGCTGAAAATGAGCCAGTAGGCGAGTCTGATCACGGAGTGGCCTCCGCCGTGGGTGCCAGCGCCCGGTTGCGCAACTCGGTGACGAAGCCTTCGGCCGCAGCGAGCTTGGTAATATCGGCCCCGGACGTGCCGGCACCCGCCTGCATGGCCGGCGGTAACTGCGCCAGGAGCTCGGCTGCCGCCTGGAAGTCATGCCGGCCGACGGCGGCTTCGAGCCGCGAAACCACGGCGTCTGGCGTATCGCCGGCCACCTCGCCGACTGGCCGAAGCGCCAGCAGTCCCTTCATCCACTCGAGCGCATCCTCGCCCATGTCGCCGCTGGAGACGGCAGCACGGCCGGCCAGCACGTTCGGCACCGCGGCGCTGAACTGCGCCACCACCGCGTCGGGCCGCGGCAGGCCTTCTCCAGCGGACGCCTCGACCGGCCCCGGCACCACCAGGTCGGGCAGCAATGCCTTGAGGCCGGCAAGCTCGGCGGCGAACGGCCGGCCGTTGGCAATGGCGGTCTCGAGCCCCGACACCATCAGCGGCAGGCGCACCGCCGGGCCGATATCGGCACCGCCGAGCGTCTGGTTCTGGGTCGAGATGGCGGTCTGCGTCGCCGACACATCGCCCTTGAGGCCGCCAATCGCAGCATCGGTGGCGGCCACCCGCTGGTCCAGCGCTGTCAGCTGGGTGCGCAACTCGCTGATCTCCACCTCGATATCGCTGATCGTCTGCGCCAACGCCGCTGCATCGGCCGACGAAGCACCGGCGCCGATTGCCGTCACCCGATCCTCGAGGCCCTTGAGCTGCGCTTCGAGCGGCGTGAGGTCGACCGCCGCCGCGGTCGGTACTGCCGCTACCGCCTGTCGCACCTCGTTCAATCCGCCATCGAGCTGCGCGATAGTGGCATCGAGGCTGACCTGCGTGCGCTTGCCCTGTTCTTCAACCGCCGTGAGCCGCGGCGACTGCTGTTCGAGCGCGGCCAGCCGCGTTTCGATCTCGTTCAGGCTGTTGTCGGTCGCGTCGAGCCGCGTGGCAGGGTCGGCGATCACCGGGCGCTGGTTCGGCAGCGGCACCCAGTTGCCGACCCCATAGACGATGCCTGCACCAAGCAGCGCACCGGCGACGGCGGCGATCGAGATAGCGCTCCACGGCATGGCGAGCCGGGCCTGCGGCCGTGGCGGCGGGGGCGGCGTCGGACGCGCCGGCTCTTCCGCGGCGGGGCTCGCCTCGTCAGCCGCTGCTTCCACCGCCTCGGCCGCCTTGCCGCTTGCCGTCGTCGCGGCGGCGGGCTTGTCGGCCTCGCGTGCCGTGAGCTCGATGACCGGCGGCTTGACGGGCCCCGACTTGCGTTCAGCCATGCGGCACTTCCTTGCTTCTTCCGGTCATCATGGGTTTTGGTCGCGGGCGAACGACAAGGCAAGTCCCATCATTGCCTCCTCGCTGGGATGGTCGGCGAGCCCGACCCGCACGAAATGGGCATCGAGCAGCGGAGCGGCAACCGCCTCGGACAGGCAAAGCGCGCCAAACCGCACCCGCGCGGGCTTCGCCAGCCCGCGCTCCATCAGCCGCACGAAGGTCTGCGCGGTACGCTTCGAATAGAACAGGGCCGCCTCGATCTCGCCGGCGTTGAGCCGCTGCACGAGACCCTCGGGCAGTTCTGTTACGGGGTTCATGGCGTAGACCTCGGCGGTGATCACCATCCGGCCGAACGGCGCCAGCGATTTGCCCAGGTCCGCCGACATGTCGCGTGCCGCAGGATAGAGGATCGGACCGGACAACGGGGCGTGGGCGAGCAGTTCGACGAGGTCGGCAAAGGCGCCGTCGGCGCTGGTCACGGTCGCGAACCCCATCTCGCGTGCCATCGCCGCGGTGCGGTTGCCGACCGAGTAGACCGGAAGCGCGCGATAGCGCTCGAGCAGGCCGCGCTCCTCGAGGGCCCGCAAGGCGTTGGCGCTGGTCAGCACCAGCGCCGCAAAGCCCTTCGGCTCGGGCAGGCTCAGTTCCAGCGTCTGATGCACGAGCAATGGACACGGCACGCCCTCGATCCCGAGCGCACCGAGCCTTGCGGCGGTATCGCTCGCGTCGGGGTCTGGCCGGGTCACGAGCATTTTCAAGACGGCCTATCCTTTGAACTGCCGCTGGAACTCCGGCCCTGCCTGCTCCAACAGCGTCGCACCCAGTTGCGTTCCGAGTTTGGCGGCGTCAGTCGCCGCACCTTCAACCGAACCGCGATAGAACTCGCGGCCGTCGGGGCTGAGGATTTCGGCGGTCAACCTGCACGAAACCCCATTCAATTCGGTAAACGCGCCGATCGGGGTTCGACACGAACCGTCGAGAGTGGCGAGCAGCGCCCGCTCGGCTGCAATGGTGGTGGCGGTCGGCGCGTGGTTCAGCACCCCCACCAGTTCGGCGGTACGTGTGTCGGCCGCGCGGATCTCGATGCCGATAGCGCCCTGCGCCGGGGCCGGGAGGAACTCGAGCGGATCGAGATAGGCGGTGATCTTGTCCTGTTTGCCCAACCGGTTGAGTCCGGCGACCGCCAGGAGCGTCGCATCGGCGACGCCGGCTTCTAGCTTGCCTAGCCGCGTGTCGACATTGCCGCGGAACTGCACCACTTCGAGGTCGGTCCGCACCCGCAGCATCTGCGCCGCACGGCGGATCGAGGACGAGCCGAGCTTCGCCCTTTCGGGCAACGTATCGACGCTGCCATACTTCAGCGACACGAAGGCATCGCGCACATCCTCGCGCTCAAGGAAGGCCGCGAGCACCATGCCGTCCGGCAGCCACGAGGCGAGGTCCTTGCTGGAATGAACGCCGAGGTCGACCTCGCCGGCGGCCAGCGCCGCCTCGATCTCGCGCGAGAACAGCCCCTTGCCACCGGCTTCGCTGAGTGGCCGGTCGGTCAGCCTGTCGCCACTGGTGCTGATGACGCGGATCTCGATCCGCTCCGGCGCCACGCCATGCGCCTCGGCCAGCAGCCGCTGCGTCAGTTGCGCCTGGGCCAGCGCCAGCATGGAGCCTCGGGTCCCGATGCGGAGGAACGGCGCCGATTGCATTTCAGTTCATACCTATTGTAGGCCAAAGCCGGGCTGGGCTTACCCCTTGGAGAGGGTGCGGACAAGTTTGATGAGAGTGCTCGGCATCGAAACCAGCTGCGACGAAACCGCCGCCTCGATTGTCGAGCGCGATGCTTCGGGGCATGCGACCATCCTTTCCAACATCGTCCGCAGCCAGCTCGAGGAGCACGCGCCCTATGGCGGCGTGGTGCCGGAACTGGCGGCGCGTGCCCATGTCAGCCACCTCGACCACATCATCGAACGCGCCGCAGCAGACGCCGGGGTCAAGCTCAGCGAGGTCGACGCTGTCGCCGCCACCGCCGGCCCGGGCCTGATCGGCGGCGTGCTGGTCGGCCTCACCACCGCCAAGGCGATTGCCGCGGCGCTCGGCAAGCCGCTGATCGCGGTGAACCATCTCGAAGCCCATGCGCTCACCGCCCGGCTCACCGACGGCATTGCCTTTCCCTACCTAATGCTGCTGGTCTCGGGCGGGCACAGCCAGTTCGTCTTGGTGCGCGGCGTCGGCGATTACCAGCGCTGGGGCACCACCATCGACGATGCGCTGGGCGAAGCCTTCGACAAGGTGGCCAAGCTCCTCGGCCTCGGCAACCCCGGCGGCCCGGAAGTCGAGAAAATGGCCGCGAAAGGCGATCCGCGCCGCTTCAAGTTCCCCAAACCCTTGCTCAAGGAAGACCGGCTGGATTTCTCCTTTTCCGGGCTGAAGACCGCTGTGCGCCTCGCCGCCGAGCAGCAGGCGCCGCTCACCGACCAGGACGTCGCCGACATCTGCGCCAGCTTCCAGCGCACCGTGGCCGAGATCGTCGCCGTCCGCGCCGGCTCGGCGCTCGCGAAATACACCGCCGAACTGCCCGGCAAACCGCTCCGGCTGGTGGTCGCCGGCGGCGTCGCCGCCAACAAGGCAATCGGGGCCGCCCTGCGCGAAGCGGCCGACGCGGCCGGCGCGACGCTGATCATCCCACCGATTCCGCTCTGCACCGACAACGGCGCCATGGTCGCCTGGGCCGGAGCCGAGCGGCTGGCGCTTGGCGCCGCCGATCGACTGGATGTCGCCGCCAAGGCGCGCTGGCCGCTCGACAGCGCCGATATGGGGCTGACCCATGGCGCTTGACCGCGTTGCCGTCGTCGGCGCCGGCGCCTGGGGCACCGCCCTGGCGCAGGCCGCGGCGAGTGCTGGCCGAACCGTGACGCTGGTTGGCCGCGATCCGGCCGCGATCGACGATATCAACCGCAACCACCGCAACAGCGCCCATCTCGGCAACCAGCCGTTGTCGGACCGCATCACCGGGGCACTGACGCTGCCGGCTGCCGACCTTGTGATCCTCGCCGTGCCGGCGCAGGCGAGCCGTGCCGCACTCGGGCCGATTGCCGCGGCACTGGCGCACCTGCCGGTGGTGCTCACCGCCAAGGGCCTTGAGCACGGCACGCTGAAACGGCAGAGCGAAGTGCTGGCCGATGTCTCGCCCACCGCCATCCCCTATGTGCTGAGCGGCCCCAGCTTTGCCGCCGATGTCGCCGCCGGCCGTCCCACGGCGGTCACCCTTGCCGGCGATAATCCGGAACAGACTTCGGCGGTCGCTGCGGCCCTTGCAGGTCCGACTTTCCGGCTCTATGCCGCCGACGACCGGCTCGGCGTCGAACTCGCCGGGGCATTGAAGAACGTCTACGCCCTGGCCTGCGGCGCCGTGGATGGTGCCGGGCTCGGCGCCTCGGCTCGCTCGGCGCTGCTGGCCCGGGCCTTCGCCGAACTCACCCGTCTCGTCGTCCGCATGGGCGGCAGCGCCTCAACCCTCACCGGTCTCGCCGGCCTCGGCGACCTGACGCTGAGCTGCACCTCGACGCAGTCGCGCAACTACCGCTATGGCGCGAGCCTCGGCCGTGGCGACAGCCCCGGCTCCGACCTCGCCGAAGGCGCGCTCACCGCTCCGGTGGCCCAGCAATTGGCCGACCAACTGCTGATCGACGCCCCGCTGATCGATGCGGTAAACCTCTTGCTCGGCGGCACCACCACCATTGCTGATATCGTAGCCGGCCTCATGTCGCGGCCGCTCAAACGGGAGGAATGACTTTGCTTTATGCCTTGATCGCGCATGACCGGCCCAACGGCCTTGCCCGCCGCCAGGAAGTGCGTCCCGAACATTTGAAACACCTGGAAACCCTGGGCAGCCGCCTGGTGCTGGCCGGCCCGTTCCTCGACGACAATGGCGATATGACCGGCTCGATCGTGGTGATCGAAGCCGAGAATCTTGAAGATGCGCAGGCGACCTTCAATCGCGACCCGTTCGTGGTGAGGGGCGTGTTTGATTCCATCACCATCAAGCGCTGGCACCTCGGGATCAACAACACCAACAAGTGAGGCGGCAATGGCCTACTGGCTGATGAAATCGGAACCCGACGTCAATTCCTACGACGACGTAGTGAACCGCGGCGTCCCCGAGGAGTGGCACGGCGTACGGAACTACACCGCGCGCAACAACATGAAGGCGATGCAGCTCGGCGACGAGGCGTTCTTCTACCACTCCAACATCGGCAAGGAGATCGTCGGCATTATCAAGGTGGTCGCGCTGGCCCATCCCGATTCGACCGCCGAGCCGAATGAGAAAGGCAACATCGTCTGGGAGTGCGTCGACGTGCTGCCGGTGAAGAAACTGCCCAAGCCCGTGACGCTCGAAACCATCAAGAAGACCCCCGAGCTCGCCAACATGGCGCTGGTGAAGCTCTCACGTCTCTCCGTCGGCCCGGTCACCGAAGCCGAGTGGAAGCTGATCTGCAAGATGGGCGGGTTGTAAGGGCAGACTGAGAGAGACGGCCCCCTCCCATCCTCCCCCACAAGGGGAGGAGGTGCCCTGCCGGTGCGTTTGGCACGATCGAAGACCGCGCCTCGACTCTTCACCTCCCCCATGATGGGGGAGGCCGGGAGGGGGCCGTCTCTATCAGTCTGGCACCTCCCCAAAATCCCCAAATCGCCGTAAGTTCGGGATCCGCACTGAGCGGGAGGGGGATCGATCATGCATTTTGCCGTCAACTGGCTGGCGATTGTCGTCGCCGCCATCGCCAGCATGGGCTTTGGCGCCATCTGGTACAACGTTCTGGGCAAGCAGTGGCTGAGCGCCATCGGCAAGACCCGCGAGCAGATGAATGGCGCCGACTGGACGCCCTTCGCCTGGGGTTTTGCCGTCCAGCTGGTGACCGCCTACTTTATCGCCCTCATCACCCCGGCCTTGTTCGGCAGCACCGACCTCGGGAACGGCATCCTTGCCGGCATCCACATGTGGGCGGGGTTCGTGCTCACCTTCCTGATTCTCAACCACCGCTACCAAGGCCTGCCGTGGAAGCTGACCGCCATCGACGGCGGTTATGCGCTCGCCGTGCTGGTGATCCAGGGCATCGTCATCGGCCTGTTCGGCGGTGCTGCAGTGCCGGCGGCGGCCTAGAAATCCGCCGTCAGGCCTTTGATTTCCCAATCCCCGTAGCGGGCGGGATCGAGCCCGCCGCGGCCGCCTTTTTCGCGTTTGCCGGCGGCCGCCTTCGCGTCGATTTCGGCGCGCCGCGCGGCGGCCTCGTCGAGCGCGCGCTGGGCGGCGGGGCTGAGCGGGGGCTTGGCTTTTGGGGTTTCGTCCATAAGATTACCGTTTCGACATGGTCCTTGTGGGGAACCCCACGCCATCCCATGTTCTTTTCAGTTCAGACTCGCACGAGGTACAAGACTTAACGGCAATGCTCAACTTCCTCCGCACTTCGGTCCTGCTCGCTGTCCTCACCGCCATCTTCATGGCGGTCGGCTACTTCGTCGGCGGCACCGGCGGCATGTGGATCGCCTTCATCATTGCTGCGCTTACCAACCTCTTCGCCTACTGGAACTCCGACAAGATGGTGCTGCGCATGCAGAACGCCGTCGAAGTCGACCCGCGCACCCAACCCGACCTCCACAATACCGTAGCGGCTCTGGCCCAGCGGGCCGGCATCCCGATGCCCAAGCTCTACGTCATCAATACCGAGCAGCCCAACGCCTTCGCCACCGGCCGCAACCCGCAGAATGCTGCGGTTGCCGTCTCCGCCGGCCTGTTGCGCTATCTCGAGCCGCGCGAAGTCGCGGCGGTGGTAGCGCATGAGCTGGCCCATATCCGCAGCCGCGACACCCTGACCATGACGATGACCGCCACCATTGCCGGCGCCATCTCGATGCTGGCGCAGTTCGGCCTGTTCTTTGGCGGCGGCAATTCGCGCGACAACCCGCTTGGCCCGATCGGCGTGCTGATCGCTGTGATCGTCGCCCCGATCGCCGCCGCTTTGGTGCAGATGGCGGTGAGCCGCACCCGCGAATACGAGGCCGACAAGGACGGCGCCGAGATCTCCGACGACCCGCTGGCCCTCGCCTCGGCGCTCAACAAGATCAGCCAGCTGGCGCAGCGCACCGTCAACGTGCCGGCCGAGCGCAACCCGGCGCAGGCTCACATGTACATCTTCAACCCGCTCAACGGGCAGCGCATGGACAACCTGTTCTCCACCCACCCCAATGTCGAGAACCGCATCGCCCAGTTGCAGCGTATCGCCGGCGAAATGCAGGTCGACCGCACCGGCCGTCGACCCGCGCCCCAGCCTCCGGTCGACGACAACATCCCCCGCAATACCGGTGGTGGCTGGCGCGTCCCCTCGACAGGCTCGAGCGAGAATGGCAATAGCTCGCGCGGACCCTGGGGTTGAGCCAGTTGAAGAAACAGAAACACCCGCCTGGATTGAAGCTGAGGCTGCTGGCAGCCGAACGACTCGATCAGGTACTCAAGGGGGCGAACTTCGCCCCCTTTTCGCAATCGGAGATCGAGGACGGCCGCGACCGCGCGCTGGCCAACAAGCTGGTAACGGTGGCGCTGCGCCGCCATGGCCAACTGAACCTGATGATCGCGCGCTTCCTCGACCGCGGCATCCCCAAGAAATCCGGGCCGTTCGAGGCAATTCTCCGGCTGAGCCTCGCACACTTGGTGTTCCTGCCGGAACTCGGCGATCACAGCGCCATCTTCCTCGCCGTCGAAGCCAGTAAACGCGACACCCGCAGCCAGCACCTCGGCAAGCTGATGAATGCCGTGCTGCGCCGGGCCCAGGGCGAGGCGCATGCCCTGCGCCATCTGCCCTACCAGGCGCTGTTCCCCGAGACCCTCGGTCCGCTGTGGCGCGATACCTACGGCGAAGACGCGCTCGAGGATTTTGCCGGGGCCCTGCTCGACGGCGCGCCGCTTGATCTGACCCTCAAAGCCGTCGATGCCCAGCTGATCGACGAGCTCGGCGCCGCGCCGGTGCTTGCCGATACGGTTCGCATCGACGAGCGCGACCGTCCGGTCGAAGCGCTGCCCGGCTTCGAGGCCGGCCGCTGGTGGGTGCAGGATGCCGCCGCCGCCATCCCGGCCCGGCTGCTCAAGCTCGCCCCTGGCGCCCGCGTGCTCGACCTCTGCGCCGCCCCCGGCGGCAAGACCGCGCAACTGGTCAATGCCGGCTACGGCGTCACCGCCATCGACAACGAGCCTGACCGCGTTGCCCGCATGGCGCAGAATTTTGGCCGGCTCGCCATGTCCCCCGAGATCGTCACGGCTGATGCACTGGCCTGGGAGCCGGCCCAGAAATTCGACGGCATCCTGCTCGATGCCCCCTGCTCGGCCACCGGCACCTTCCGCCGGCATCCCGAGGTGATCTGGCACCGCAGCACCGCCGACATTGCCGGGCGCGTCGCCCTTCAGCGTCGGTTCATCGAGCGCGCCCTAGGGTGGCTCACTCCTGGTGGCGTGCTGGTCTACTGCGTCTGCTCGCTCGAGCCCGGCGAAGGCGAAGAGCAGGCCCGCTGGCTCGCTGCCGGTGACGACGTCGTGGCCGATCCAATCGGCACCGACGAACTGCCTGGCCTCCCCGAGGCCATCACCCCTCAAGGGTTCGTCCGCACCCACCCCGGCATGCTGGTTCCTGGGGATAAGGGCGGCACCCTCGATGGGTTCTTCGTTGCGCGCTTCCGGCGCCGCTAGGATAGTGTCACCGGCACTTGGCAAGTCGTCCGCGCGGGCCTATCAGAGCCCGCCGGCCAAACGTATGTGAGGACGTAGACTTGGCACATTCGCTGCGTTTCCTCGCACGCCGCACCATGCTGTCTGCGGCCGATCACATCGTCACCAATCCGCTGATCCGCTGGACCTGGACCGGCCCGAGCAATGACGACCTGATCGGCGCGCTCGCCGAGTTCCGCCCCACCGATCGCGAAACCATCCTTGAGATGATGCAGGGCCGCTACCTGCTGGCGTCCAAGCTGGTCGACACGCATGGCGTCTCGCCATTCTCGCTCGAGGTCGATCACGACGACTGGCAGGACGACCTGCAGGCCTTCTCCTGGCTCCGGCATTTCCGCGATGCCCGCACCGATGAAGAGCGCCGTTTCGCCCGCACCATGACGCTCGACTGGATCGGGCGCGAGGGCCAGTTCAGCCGTGACAGCTGGGGCCCGGCGCTCACCGCGCGGCGCGTCCTCAACTGGCTCAGGCACTACAACCTGCTGGTCGAGGGCGCCTCGCCCGAACAGACCCAGCAGATCGCCCGCTCGCTTTCCACCCAGATCTCGTCGCTGAAGATCCGGGCGCTGCTGGCCACCGATCCGGTGGATGCATTGCTCGTCGCCATCGCCCTGGTCGGCGTGGCGCTCTGCTCGGACCGACCGAATGCCGAAGTCGAGGCGCGGGTTCGCCACGTGCTGAACCTCGTCGACTCCCAGATCGACGAAGACGGGCTGCACCGCACCCGCTCGGCCAAAATCCAGATCCAGTTGCTGATCGAGCTGATCACCATCAAGCTGGCGCTGCGCCGCGACCACGAGCAGGCCTCGCGCGACCTCGAAGAGCTGACCGAGAGCATGCACCGGGCGCTCGATGCCATCTCGCTCGGCACCGGTGAGCCCGCTTATTTCAACGGCACCGGCCAGATGCCGCACGATCTGATCGTCGCCATCCAGGCGCAAAGCGCTGCCCGCGCCCGCCAGACCGGCACTGCCGGCGGCTATGGCCGGCTGATCGCTGGCCGCTCCATTGTCGTTGCCGATTCCGGACTCGTCGCCGATCCCGAGTTCACCGCGCACGCCCATGCCAGTGCCATGGCGTTCGAGTTCAGCCACGGCCGCGACCTGGTGGTCTGCAATTGCGGGCCGGCACCGTCGGACTACGACGATGCGCTGCTGTTCCGGCAGGGCATTGCCCATTCCGCACCCACCATCAACGCTCAGTCGGCGGCGGCAATCGCGCCCTCCGGCCCGCTGGCCGGGCGTCTGCTGCAGCTCGGCCGCCCCAGCGAGATCGAAGCCCGCAGCGCCGACACGACGCTGATCATCACCTCGCACGGCTATGCCGAGCGCTTCGGCGTCACGCTCGAGCGCCACCTGACCCTGCTGGCCGAGGGCAAGACCCTCGTCGGGCAGGATCGCTTCGTGCGCCATCGCAGCCGCGTCTCCGGCGCCGCCGCCATCCGCTTCCACCTCGCCCATCAGACCGAGGTGCAGTTGACCGACGACCTCGTCCGCCTGCGCCTCAACTCGGGCGCCGTCTGGACCTTTCTCTGGGAAGGCGCCGAGATGCGCGTGGAAGACAGCGTCCGCCAATCCGCCTATTTTGGTTTCCACCGCACCAAGCAACTGGTGCTCGACACGCTGGTCTCCGACGCCAGTGAAGTCAGCTGGATCTTTACGCTCGAAGAGAACTGACCGACCATCTTTCCAAGGTCGGCCGTTTCTGTAATAAGGCCCGCGTTCGCGCGACTGGCGAGAAGAGATGGGCCACCATCGGGGAACGCGAACGACAGCTGCCGCTCGCCTGGGCCCCCCTTCAACCCTGACGGAGCCCCCATGTCCAACGCCATCATTCCCATCAAGCGCGCGCTTCTGAGTGTCTTCGACAAGACCGGCATGGCTGATTTCGCCAAGGGACTGGCGGGGCTCGGTGTCGAGCTGGTCTCGACCGGCGGCACCCACAAGCTGATCGCCGGAACCGGCGCGGCGGTGCGTGACATCTCCGATCTCACCGGCTTCCCCGAGATGATGGACGGCCGGGTGAAAACCCTGCACCCCAAAGTGCATGGCGGCCTGCTCTCGGTGCGCGACAACCCGACCCACAAGGCCTCTATGGACGAGCACCAGATTGGCGCCATCGATCTCGTAGTGGTCAACCTCTACCCGTTCGAGGAAACCATCGCCAAAGGCGCCTCCTACGACGAGACCATCGAGAACATCGATATCGGCGGCCCGGCGATGATCCGTTCGGCAGCCAAGAACCACGCCTATGTCACCGTCATCGTCGACCCCTCTGACTATGACACCGTGCTCGAGCACATCCGCACCTCGGGTGGGGTGCCCTACGAGTTGCGCCAGCGCCTCGCCGCCAAGGCCTATGCCCGCACCGCCGCCTACGACTCGGTGATTTCAGGCTGGTTCGCCAACACGCTCGGCTATGCCGAAATGCCCTACCGCTCGTTTGCCGGCCGGCTGAAGGAAGTGATGCGCTACGGCGAGAACCCGCACCAGTGGGCCGCCTTCTACACCACCGGGGAGCAGCGCCCCGGCGTCGCTACCGCCCGCCAGGTGCAGGGCAAGGCGCTGAGCTACAATAATCTCAACGACACCGACGCCGCCTTCGAGCTGGTCTCGGAGTTCGACCCCGCGGTGCCGGCTGTTGCCATCATCAAGCATGCCAACCCCTGCGGCTTCGCCATCGGCAAAACCCTGATCGAGGCTTACCAGCTGGCGCACCGCACCGACCCGGTCTCGGCCTTCGGCGGCATCGTGGCGCTGAACCAGACCATCGACGGGCCGACTGCCACCGAGATCGTCAAGGTGTTCACCGAAGTGATCGTCGCGCCCGATGCCACTGACGAGGCGATCCAGATCATCGCGGCTAAGAAGAACCTCCGTCTCCTGCTCACCGGCGCACTCGCCGACCCCAAATCCCCAGGCCTGACGGTCAAGTCGCTGGCCGGGGGCCTCTTGGTGCAGGGCCGTGACGACCGCAATGTCGACGACACCGAGTTCAAGGTGGTGACCAGAAAGCAGCCGACCGAAGCCGAACTGCGCGACCTGAAGATCGCCATGAAGGTCGCCAAGCACGTCAAGTCGAACGCCATCATCTACGTCAGGGACGGCGCCACCGTCGGTATCGGTGCCGGGCAGATGAGCCGGCTCGACTCCTCACGCGTCGCCCACCGCAAATCGATCGACGCAGCCGAGGCGGCCGGCATCGACGGCGCGCTGACCGCAGGTTCGGTGGTCGCGTCGGACGCCTTCTTCCCGTTCCCCGACGGTATGCTCGCAGCGGTCGAGGCGGGCGCCACCGCGGTGATCCAGCCCGGCGGCTCGGTCAACGACGACAAGGTGATCGCCGCGGCCGACGAAGCCGGCGTCGCCATGATCATGACCGGCATGCGCCACTTCCGGCATTGACGGTAGCGGGGATCAGGTGCTCCGCGCCAGATCCCCAAGCAGCCCGGCGGCGACCGACAGCCGTGACACCGTCATTTCGCCTTCGGTCAATCCCTGCACGGCTGCCGCCACCCGGTCGATGGCCTCGGGTTGCGCCTCGCGCCAGGCCTTGAGCCGCGTATCCACCGCGCCGTTGTTGGTCGCCAGCGCGTCGGCGGTGAGGTCGCGCTGCGCCCGCAGCAGGTTGGCCAGCGCCCGGTCGAGCGCCATCCGGTCGAACTTATCGGCAAGAACGATCGCATTGCCCTCTTCGATCACCCGCCCAAGCTTGAAGGTGTCGAGCACCCCGAAGAAAGCAATCGCCGTATCGGCCACCGGCGTCCGGGTCCGCTCCGCCACCAGCACGATATCGGTGCCCAGCGACAGCACCGGCAGCTCGGCAAACTGCCGCGCCATGTCGCGGTTGACACCGGCCGTTTCGAGCCGCGCCAGGCGCTCGCCGATCGTCGTCTCGAAATAGCTGCCGACCAGCCCGCCGATCATCGAGCGCACCTGGGCGATTCCGTCCTGATAGCGGTCGACCAGCGGCCGCAACCCGTGGTCGAACCGGCCGTTCCGGAGGAACCACAGCGTCTCGCGCTTCAACAGCGCCTGCACCTCGGCATAGAGCGTCAGCTGGGTCTTGCCCGGCACCGTGCCATCGAGCCCATCGATGTCGCGATTGAGCTCGGGCGTGCCATAGACATCGCGCGCCGCTGCATAGGCGGCTGCCACCTGCCCCGCGTCGGCGCTCGAGGCGGTCATCATCTCGTTGACGAAACTCGGCCCGCCGCGATTGATCATCGCATTCGACAGCACCGTGGCGATCACTTCGCGCCGCAGCCGGTGGTTGGTGACAGTATCCTCGAACGTCTCGATCAGCCGGTCGGGGAAATAGCGATAGAGCTCGCGCCCCAGATACGGATCGTCCGGCACCCCGGTCTGCAACAGGTCCGCATTGGCGACATTCTTGGCATAGGCCAGCAGCACCGCCAGCTCCGGCCGGGTCAGCCCCTTGCCGCCCTGCGCCCGATGCCGGAGCGCCGCATTGTCGGGCAGGAACTCCACCGCCCTATGCAGCTCGCCCGAGCCCTCCAGCGCCTCGATCAGCGCCACGTGTTCGGGAAACGCCGCCAGCCCGCGCGCTTCCTCGACGCTCAGCGCCAGCGTCTGCAGGTAGTTGTTCTTCAAACACAGCGCCGCCACCTCGTCGGTCATCGAGGCGAGGAACTCGTTGCGCACCTGCGTGGTCAGCTGTCCGGTCCGAGTGAGCGCGCCGAGCGCGATCTTGATGTTGACCTCGAGGTCGGACGAGTTCACTCCGGCCGAGTTGTCGATCGCATCGGTGTTGATCCGCCCGCCCTTCAACGCGTACTCGACCCGACCGAGTTGCGTCATCCCCAGGTTGGCGCCCTCGCCCACCACCAGCGCCCGGATTTCACCACCGCTGATGCGCACCGCGTCATTCGCCTTGTCGCCGGCCTGCGCCTCGGTCTCGGAGGACGCTCGCACGTAGGTGCCGATGCCGCCGAACCAGAGCAGGTCGACCTGCGCCTTGAGAATGGCGCGGATCACGTCATTGGGCGTTACCGCATCGGAGTTGAGCCCCAGCGCCTTGCGCGCCTCGGCGAACAGCGGCACGGTCTTGACGCCACGCGAATAGACCCCGCCGCCCTTCGACAGCAATTCGGGATTGTAGTCCTGCCAGCTCGAGCGCGGCAGCTCGAACAGCCGCCGCCGCTCCGCCAGGCTCACTGCCGGATCCGGGTCCGGGTCGATGAAGATGTCGCGGTGGTCGAACGCCGCGATCAGCCGCGTCTCAGCCGACAGCAGCATGGCGTTACCGAACACGTCGCCACTCATGTCGCCGACACCCACCACGGTGAACGGCGTCGCCTGGATGTCACGGTCGAGCTCGCGGAAATGCCGCTTCACTGCCTCCCAGCCGCCGCGCGCCGTGATCCCCATCTTCTTGTGGTCGTAGCCGGCCGAGCCGCCCGAGGCGAAGGCGTCGCCGAGCCAGAAATCACGATCCACCGCAATGGCGTTGGCAGTGTCGGAGAAACTTGCCGTGCCCTTGTCGGCGGCGACCACCAGGTACGGATCGTCGCCATCGCGCCGGATCACATCGGGCGGCGGCACTACGGTATCGACTTCGAGATTGTCGGTGACATCGAGCAGCGTCGAAACGAAGATCTTGTAGCAGACCGTGCCTTCGCGCAGTTGTGTTTCGCGGTCGGCCCCTGCCGGTGTCTGCTTGGGCACGAACGCGCCCTTGGCTCCCACCGGCACGATGATGGCGTTCTTCACCTGCTGCGCTTTCACCAGCCCCAGCACCTCGGTGCGGAAATCCTCCGGTCGGTCCGACCAGCGCAGGCCGCCGCGGGCGATCGGCCCGAAGCGCAGATGCAGGCCCTCGACCCGCGGTGAGTAGACGAAGATCTCGCGATAGGGTTTGGGCTCCGGCAGCGCCTCAACCTTCGCGCAGTCGAACTTCAGCGCCAGCGCCGGCCGGCGTGCCCCCGACTGGTCGCGCTGGTAGGCATTGGTGCGGACCACAGCCTCGGTGAGGTTGAGATAGCGCCGCAGAATTCGGTCCTCATCGAGCGAGGTGGTGGCTTCAACTGCCGCGGCGATGGTCCCCCGCGCTTCAGCTGAGGCGCGTTTGCGGTCGCCACTGAAGTGCGGATCGTTCTCGGCATGGAACAGCACGACCAGCGCCGCCGAGACATCGGCGTGGCGCGCCAGCACCGAATTGAGGTAGTCGCGTGAATAGGGGATGCCGACCTGCTTGAGGTAACGGGTCAGAGCCCGCAGCACCTCGACATCGTCCCAGCCAAGCCCCGCCTTCAGCGTCAGCTGGTTGAGTCCGTCGCTCTCCGCCTCGCGCCGCCACACCGCAAGGATGGCAGTCTCGATCTTCTCGTTCAGTGCCCGATCGTCGAGGTCGAGCCCATCATCGGCTTCAAGCAGCATGTCGTGCAGGTAGGTCTCGGCGCCATGCAGTGGCTTGACCGAAAAAGTGTCCTCGTCGATTACCCGGAAGCCGAAATTCTCCAGCATCGGCACGCGGTCGCTGAGCGCGATCGGGCTGCCCTGGTGATAGACCTTGAGTCCCATGGCGCTGCGGCCTTCACGGGCACCGAGCCTGAGTGCAATGGCCCGCTCGTCCGGCAACAGCCGGATCACCGCGATATCGCCGAGCGCCGCCTCAGCCGAGTGCACCGCCTGGTAATCGGCAGGGAAAGCCTCGAGGTAATCGGCAATGGCGGCGGAATCCTGCGCCGCAGCCAACAACCGGTCGCCGAAAGTACGGATGCGCTCCGCCACCCCCTGCTCCACCTCCTCGCGACTCGGCGTCGGGGTCGCCCCGCCACTGCGGCCGATAATGAAGTGCACCCGCACCAGCTCGCCTTCCGGAAAGCTCGGGTAGAACGCCGAGACGCGTCCCTCGTACACCTCGGCCAGATAGCTGCCGATCACCGCCCGGACATCGGAGTCGTAGCGATCACGCGGCACGAACACGAGCACCGAGACGAAGTTGTCGAAGCGGTCGATGCGGCTCAGCACTCGCACCCGCGGCCGGTCGACGAGACTCGCGATGACGGTGGCGAACTCATAAAGCTGCGGTTCGGAGATCTGGAACAGCTCGTCACGCGGGAAAGTATCGAGCGCGTTCATCAGCGCCTTGCCGGCATGGCTCTGCGGATCCTGCCCGGCCTCGCGCAGCACTTCGGTGATCTTCTTGCGGATCAGCGGCACGTCGGTATTGGGCGCCGCCAAGGACATCGAGGTGAAGAGCCCCAGGATGCGCAGCTCACCCGAAATGGCGCCATCGCGGTCGTAGAGCTTGACCCCGACATAGTCCATGTAGGCGCGCCGATGCACCCGCGAGCGGATATTGGCCTTGGTCACCATGATCGGCGACGGCTCTTCGAGGAAGGCGAAGTGCTGTTGCGTCATCTCGACATAGGTGGGTCCGGACCTGAGGAACAACACATTCGGGTCTTCGAGGATGCCGAGCCCGCTGTCATGCACCGGCACCAGCTTCGCCGGCGTCGCAACCCCATCGACCTCCTTTGCCGGCTCAAGCAGGTACTCGCGCATGCCGAGAAAGGTGAAGTTGTGCTCGGCCAGCCAGCCGAGGAAATGCATGGCTTCGGCCACCTGGGCCGGCGGCGCCTTGGGCGCGTGGGCGTGCCAGTCGGCCATCGCCTTCTTTACCCGCGCCAGCATCGGCCGCCAGCCAGCGACGGCGCGGCCGACATCGGTCAGCGTATCGTCGATCTCGCCCTTCAGCGCCTCGCGCTGGACGAGATCGGCAAGCGGCTCAATCTCGATATGGAGGAAGCTCTCGAGCCGGCTGCCCGGCGTTGGCACATCCAGCACCCGATAGGTCGCCGGATCGAACTGCAGCACCGGATGGGTGATGAAGCGGATCACCCCGCCGCGCGCCCGGATCGCCGCCAGTACGCTGTCGACGATGAACGGCATGTCCGCCGAGAACACCTCGACGATTTCGAGCGCACCCGGCTGCTCCGGCGGCACCACATAGACATTGTGGCTGGCGAGCTCGCGCTTGCCCAACCGGCCGTAGGATTTGCGGAACGTCGCCTCGAGCACGTCAGCCGGATGGATCGCCAGGTCCTCGGGGTCGGTCGCCTCGGCCACTGCCCTGAGGAAACGCGCGAAGCTCGGCTCCGACGACTGGTAGCCCTCGGCTCGCGCGATCAGCTTCGCACGCGTATCGACAGCCGCCGCCTCATTCATCGCCTGACTCCCGTCCCCCATGGCTCGAACTCTGCGTCCGGCTGCATCCGTTGTCGAGTGGCCACAACACAGGACGATGACGGTAAGACCTTGTGAGCATCCCGCTGCCATAGTCGGCCGGTTCTCCCTCGACGGCCCGCCATGACCAACGCCTCCTCCGATCTCCGCACCCTGCTGCGCACCGGCCTCAGCCGCTCTCTGGCGTCGCTGTTGATCAAGGTCGCGACGGCCGGGCTCACCTACCTGATGTATGTGGTGCTCTCGCGCACCATGGGCGCCGCCGAGTATGGCTATTTCGCCTTCGGGCTCAGCCTTGCCACCGTCCTCGCCATCGGCGCCTCGATGGGCCAGCAGACAGCGATCCTCCGCTACTGGCCGGAAGAACAGGTGGCCGGACGCCACGATCAGGCGCTGTCGGCATTGCGCTCGGGCGGCGCGCTGACGCTGCTTGCCGGCCTTGTCCTGACGGCGCTGACCGTCGCCGGCGCAGCGGTGGCAGGGCTGTTCGCCGGCGCGACCTGGCACCTCTATGCCGCCGCGGCATTGCTCCTGCCCATGGCCTTTGCCGAATACTGGTCATCAGCGCTCCGCGCCCAGGGCTCGGTATGGACCGCATTGGCGCCGCGCGACGTGCTCTGGCGGGTGCTGACACCGCTGGCCATCGTCGCCTTGTTTGCATTCGGCGCCCCACTCGAGGGCTGGCAGGCGCTGCTGCTCACATCGGTGCTGCTGGCCGTGGCGCTGGGGCTCCAATATGCGCTCGCCCGCCTGCGCCGCTATGAGATCGCCCCGGGCTTTTCGACGCTCCGTCCCTATTGGCGCGAGCACGGCACGGCGAGCCGCTGGTTCCTCATCGGCACGGTGATCGATTCCGCCGCGCTGAACATGGACACCATCTTCATCGGCCTGCTGGTCACCGCCGAAGCCGCCGGCATCTATTTCAATGCCTTCCGCACTGCCGGCCTGCTGACCCTGTTCATGTTCGCCATCACGCTGGTGGTCGCCCCGATGGTGTCGCGCCACTACCACGCCGGCGAGATGAAGCAGGCACAGGCGATCACTGCATTGTGCGCCTGGGCCGGCTTCGCCTTCTCGCTTGCCGTGTTCCTCGGCTATCTCATCTTCGGCAACCAGATCCTCGCCCTGTTCGGCGATCACTCCACCGCCGGCTACTGGGTGCTGATCCTGCTCAGCATCGGCCTGTTGGTCGATGCCGCCACTGGCCCCTCGCGCATCGTCATGATGATGACCGGACACGAGCGCGACTATGTACGGATCTGGGGCTCCATCATGCTGGCTGGCCTGCTGCTGGAGCTGGCGGTAATCCCGGTTTTCGGGCTCGTCGGCGCCGCTGCGGTCAACGCCCTGTCGCGTGCTGTGGCGCAGCTTGCCATCGCCCGCTGGAACCGCCGGCATATCGGTATCGACACCACGCTGCTCGGCGCCCTGCGTGTTCGCGACCTGCCCGATGCGCCCCGACGCATGGCACCCTTGTAACCTCGTCGCCTTCTGCCAATCTTGACCTGACATGCGAGCGGGGCTTAGAACGCCCCGTTACTCCCTTAACCCCCGAGTGGAACCTCCAGCAAAAATGGCCGGCAGAACTCTGTACGATAAGATCTGGGACGATCACCTTGTTTCCAACAACGAGGATGGGACCAGCCTTATTTACATTGATCGCCACCTGGTCCACGAGGTGACGAGCCCGCAGGCCTTCGAGGGTCTGCGCATGAACGGCCGCAAGGTCCGGGCGCCCGAGCGCACTCTCGCCGTGGTCGACCACAACGTCCCCACCACCGACCGTTCGCTGCCCAATCCGGACCCGGAAAGCGCCATCCAGATCGCGGCGCTCGCCGACAACACCCGGGACTTCGGCATCGAATACTACGATCCCTTCGACAAGCGTCAGGGCATCGTGCACATCGTCGGCCCCGAGCAGGGCTTTACTCTGCCCGGCATGACCATCGTCTGCGGTGACAGCCACACCTCGACCCATGGCGCATTCGGCGCGCTGGCGCATGGCATCGGCACGTCGGAAGTCGAGCACGTGCTCGCCACCCAGACGCTGATCCAGCAGAAGGCCAAGAACATGCTGGTGCGTGTCGATGGCCAGTTGCCCGAGCACGTCACCGCCAAGGACATCATCCTTGCCATCATCGGCGAGATCGGCACCGCCGGCGGCACCGGCCACGTCATCGAGTTCGCCGGCGAAGCTATCCGCGCGCTGTCGATGGAAGGCCGCATGACGGTCTGCAACATGACCATCGAGGGTGGCGCCCGCGCCGGGCTGATCGCGCCGGATGAAAAGACCTTCGAGTATGTGAAGGGCCGGCCGCGCGCGCCAAAAGGCGCCGCTTATGACCATGCCGTCGAGTACTGGAAGACCCTCTACTCCGACGCCGATGCGCATTACGACAAGGTGGTGATCCTCGACGCGGCCAAGCTCCCGCCGATCGTCTCCTGGGGCTCGAGCCCCGAGGACGTGATCTCGGTCAACGGCGTCGTTCCCAACCCCGACGATATCCAGGATGCCAACAAACGCGCCAGTAAGTGGCGGGCGCTGGAGTATATGGGCCTCGAGCCGGGCACCAGGATCACCGACATCACCGTCGAACGCGTCTTCCTCGGTTCCTGCACCAATGGCCGCATCGAGGACCTGCGCGCTGCTGCCAAGGTCGTGGCCGGCCGGAAGGTCGCTGCCGGTGTCAATGCCATGGTGGTTCCGGGTTCGGGCCTCGTGAAGGAACAGGCGGAAGCCGAAGGTCTCGACGTGATCTTCAAGGATGCCGGTTTCGAGTGGCGCGAGCCGGGCTGCTCGATGTGTCTCGCCATGAACCCCGACAAGCTGAAGCCGCACGAGCGCTGCGCCTCGACCTCGAACCGCAATTTCGAGGGCCGCCAGGGCTTCAAGGGCCGCACCCACCTCGTCTCGCCCGCCATGGCGGCAGCCGCGGCGGTTACCGGCCACTTCGTCGACATTCGCGAGTGGCAGTGACGTACGGCAGTCGGCAGTCGGGAGTAGGCAGTCGTAACGCTGCCTATCGACTGCCTATTGCCGACTGCCGACTGCCGCTATGACCAATTCCTGGACCGACCGCGCAGCCCCGTCCCTCGACGATTTCGAGCAGATCGCGGCAGCCGCCTTCGCGGCGCTGCCGCCTGAGTTCAAGGCGCTCGCCGGGAACGTCCCGTGCATGGTCGCCGAATTCCCTGACGAAGAGACCATGCGCGAGATGGAGCTCGAAACCGAGTTCGACATTCTCGGGCTGTTTCGCGGCGTCGGCCTGCCGCAGGGCGGCGCCATGCCGCAGACCGGGCAACTGCCCAACCAGGTCTGGCTCTACCGCCGCCCCATCCTCGACTACTGGGCCGAGAGCGAAACCGGCGAAACGCTGGGCGAAATCATCACCCACGTGCTGGTGCACGAAATCGGCCACCATTTCGGTTTTTCCGACGACGACATGGAAGCCATCGAAGCCGCGGCGGAACGGGGCGAATAGGCCGTCATAGCGGCAGTCGATAGGCACTACTACGACTGCCGACTGCCGCTCAGTCCCGCTGATTGCCGTCGCGCGGCACGAACTCATAATAGTCGTCGAGCACGCCCGGCCGCTCGTCCTCGACCAAGAGCCCGAACTTCTGGCCATCGAAATGCTCGAACCACTCGTCCCAGGCGACGAGGTCGAGCCCGCCCAGCCGGTCGCCATACTGGTTCTCGCCGGCGTTCAGCGCCTGCTGGTCGAACAGGATGCGCAGCACCGGCGGTCCGCCAATGCCGGTCGACCGATCCTCCATCGCCGGGTTGCCGGAGCGTGCCGCCGCCCAGAGCCGGATATCCTCGTGCTTGGTGAGGACCTGAGTCATGTCGATGCCTTTCTGGTCTTCTTCAGAGCCGTCAGCTTAGCTCTAAATCTCCCATAGCTTAAGTGGTCGCGGCACCATCCGGTTCCAACCCCGAAAGCTGCTGTTTTGGCCGTGCTGCCGGAATTCTGTTAACCAGTTCTTGGCGGGCCGGCCTTACTGTCGGCAGAGCATCAGGGACGCGATTGCAGGGCATGGCCGGAGCGAGCTTCATCCTCGCCATCAATCTATTCATTGCGGCGCTGTTCGCGCTCGCCTTCTTCCTGGTTGGCGTGTCCAACCGGGCGGACAAGGTCGCGCCGTTCTTCTCGCTCGCCTACGTGTTCGGCATCTTCTACATCGCCTCGGAGTTCATCCTGCCGCTGCAGGATCACCCGCAGCTCGCCTATACCGCTGGCTTCGCTTTCTTCCACGGTGCCGTCACCGCGGTGACCCTCGGCGTGGCCCGTCGCTACCGGCCAAAGCTGCCCTGGACCGGCATCGCCGCCATTGCCACCATCTCGATCGCCGCCAACTGGTTCGGCTACACCCTGCCGCACGATACGGTGGAGCGGAACCTCATCTACCAGGCGCCCTACGCGCTGTTGCAGGCTACTGCGGCGTGGATCATCTTCGCTTCGCGCCGTCGGCAGCCGATCGATATCGGGCTCATCGCCATGTTCGCGCTGAGCGCCTTGCAGTTTCTCTCCAAGCCCTTCGCGGCGCTGCTGCTCGGCGGCTCCGGCGACAGCACCGCCACCTATCTCGCCACCACCTACGCCCTTTATTCGCAGTCGCTCGGCGCGATCCTCCAGGTCGCGACCGGGCTGCTGATGCTGATGCTGCTGGTCCGCGACATGCTGGTCGAGATCACCGCGCGCTCCGAGACCGACCCGCTTTCGGCGGTCTATAACCGGCGCGGCTTCGAGGAGCGCTCTGCTCCTGCCTTGCAGCAACCGGGTGTGCCCGCCGCCATGGTGCTGGCCGACCTCGATGCCTTCAAGTCGATCAATGACGATTACGGCCACGACATCGGCGACCAGGTCATCGTCGCTTTCGCTGCCTTGCTGCGCGACACCGCCCCGCCCAAGGCCGTCGTGGGCCGCATGGGGGGCGAAGAGTTCGCGGTGTTCCTGCCGGGGGCAAATCTCGCCATTGCTCGGCTGCTCGCCGAAACGCTGCGGACCAGCTTTGCGACGCTGTCGGTGCCGGGCCTGCCGCCCTTCGTGCGTTGCACCGCCAGCTTCGGCGTCGCCGAGCGGCTCAGCGGCGAGAGCCTCTCCGGCTTGCGTCGCCGCGCCGATGCGGCGCTCTATACCGCCAAGCGCGACGGCCGGGACCGGGTCGGCGTTGCCACCGACCCGGATGCCGACGCCATGCCGGCCCATCCGGTGGCCGGCACATCGCTCGCCAGGTCCGCCTGACGGTCCGTGAAGCGCTGAGGACGCTCTAGTTGAGATCGCGCCGTTCGACGAACTCGAACGCCGCCTTGTCGCCCACCCGCAATGCGAGGTGTTGCCGGTCGAGCTCAGCCAGCCACGCCGTCCACGAGCAGGGGCTCATGCCGTCGTCCTGGCTCGGCGTCTCGGTCGGCGCCGCCGGTCGCACGAAGTTCAGCGCCAGCCGCGCCCGCACCTGGCCGCTTGGGTCAGGGACTCGACGCAGTGCCGGCTGGCCGTGCCGTGACGTCACCCAGTTCTGGATATCGCGATGTTCCGTGAGTGTATGGGTATTCATTCTGGCCTCCCCTCAGATGCCCTAACCAGAACCCCAACGCCAAAGCGGCGGTTCTGTTCCGCTCAGTCTGGCCCCTCCCATGCGACATTTATGACAGCTTGCGCGGCCGCCCGGCAGCCGATCTTCGGGCGGTTCTACGGGCCACGGCATATTGACTTGACCAAGCGGTTGATCGCGCTTTGAAGACGCACGTCCCTCAGTTCCCCGAGCTGTCAGGCCCTGGCGCGCCGCAGCACTTTTTCCACACGCGTGCGTTTGGCGCTGGCCCCGATTCCGGCGAGCCGCGCCTCGAGCAGGCTCACGAAAGCCGCCCGATGCGGCGCATCGATTACCGGCAGCGCCTGTTCGGCATACATCGGGAACTGGTTCGGCGCTGCGCCCTCCAGCCGCTCGAGGAGGAGGGGCAGCACCTTGGCGCCGTGGCCGGCTGCCGCAAGCTTGACGAGGGTCGCCACGGCCTTGTCCTTGGCGATCACCGAGCCCTTGTCCGCCGCCGCAATGATCTTCGGTAGCTCGGCCAGCACGGCGTCCGGTTGCAGCGCGGTGATCGTCTCGATCGCCTGCAGCGCGCCCCAGACATTGCGGTTGTTCTTGCCGCCGAGCAGCGTCAGGAACGCCGTCGCATGCGCCGCCACCAACTCCGGCTTACGCGCGCCCAACTCGTACAGCACCTTGATGGCATCGTTGGACACCGCGGTCGAACCGGTCGTCAGCGCCTCAGCCAGCTCAGCGATATCAGCGGCGTCGGGCCTTGCCGCCAGCGCTTCGGCCAGCTCGACATTCGGCTGCTCGTCGTTCCGCCCGAGCGCCGAAGCGAGCTTGCCCAGCGCACTCATGCTGCAATCGCCGTATCGAGCGCCAGGGTGATCATCTCCCTGAGCGACGATTGCCGGTCCTCGGCGCTGAGCTCGGCATGGGTGATCAGGCAATCGGTCATGGTGCAGATGGCGAGCGCCTGGCGGTCGAACCGCGCCGCCAGGGTGTAGAGCGCCGCTGCTTCCATCTCGACCCCGAGAATGCCATGCGCCGGCAGCCGGCCGTAGCCGGTGAGACCGGGTTCGATGTGATAGAAGATGTCGGACGAGAGCATGTTGCCGACGTGGTAGCGCATCCCGGCCTGCTCGGCCCGCTCGACGCTGTCACGCAAGAGGCCGAAATCGGCGATCGGCGCGAAGTTGAACGGCGTGAAGGCGTCGCGGACGATGGCGGAATCCGTCGTCGCGCCCTGCGCGATGATCAGGTCACGCACCTTCACCTTGGCGTTGAGTCCACCGCAGGTGCCGACGCGGATCAGCTTCTGCAACCCATAGACGTTGATCAGCTCATGCACATAGATCGACAGCGACGCCTGTCCCATACCGGTCGCCTGTACCGACACCGGCTTGCCCTTCCAGGTTCCGGTGTAACCGAGGCAGTTGCGCACCGAGTTCACCAGCCGCGCATCTTCGAAGAAGTTCTCGGCGATCCACTTGGCGCGTAAGGGGTCGCCGGGCAGTAGCACCGCTTCGGCATAGTCACCGGGCTTGGCATGATTGTGCGGGGTCATTTTCGGCCTCTCGTATGATCGTACTGGGAGCGGGAGCAGGAAAAGTTGGCGACTTTTCCGGTTCGATCCCGCGACAAATGCAAAGACGTGCCGCCACCAAACCCTTTGCAGATGACAGAGGCAACCCCTATATGTCCCGCGCATTCAACCCCTTTGCTGGGAGCCTCACATGGTCGCGAAAATCTTCATCGACGGCGAAGCCGGTACCACGGGTCTGCAGATCCGCGAGCGCCTCGCCGGCCGTCGCGACCTCGAGGTGATCTCGATCGCCCATGACAAGCGCAAGGACCTCGAGGAGCGGAAGCGCCTCCTGAACCTCGCCGATGTGGCAATCCTCTGCCTGCCTGATGACGCGGCCAAGGAGAGCGTGTCGCTGATCGACAACGACACCACCAAGGTGATCGACGCCTCGACGGCGCACCGCATCGCCGAGGGCTGGGCCTATGGCTTCGCCGAGATGGATCAGGCTCAGTCGGCCGCCATTGCCGACGCCAAGCGGGTCGGCAACCCCGGCTGCTGGCCGCAGGGCGCCATCGCAACGCTTCGCCCGCTGGTCGAGGCCGGCCTCGTGCCGGCCGATTTCCCAGTCACCGTCAACGGCATCTCCGGCTATTCCGGCGGTGGCCGCACGATGATCGAGGACTATGAGGCCAAGGGCGAGGCCGCCAACGAGTTCGCGCTCTACGGCCTCACCTTCAAGCACAAGCACCTGCCCGAGTTACAGAAATACGCCAAGCTGGCCCATACCCCGCTGTTCCAGCCGGCGGTCGGCAACTTCCGCCAGGGCATGATCACCGCCGTGCCGCTGCAACTGTGGACGCTCGCCAAGGTGCCGACTGGCGCCGAGCTCCACGCCGCCATTGCCGACCATTTTGCGGCGATCCCACAGAGCTTCGTCGACGTGGCGCCGCTGGCCGACCTCGAACGCACCCCGGAGCTGAACCCGGAGCTCTACAACGACACCAACCGCATGCGGCTGCACGTCTTCGCCAATGACAGCAAGGCCCAGGCCCTGCTGGTGGCGGTCTACGACAATCTTGGCAAAGGTGCTTCCGGCGCGGCCGTGCAGAATCTCAACCTGATGCTCGGCGTCGCGGCGGATACCAGCTTGGCGGCTTGATCAGCCGGCCGGGTCCTCGGGCCCACATGGCCACTTCACCCCGGATCCGGTGAGTTGGCGCTAGGGTGCCACGTCGTAGCGCACCGCCTAAATCTGCAACCCGCGCAGCAGTTTCGGCCCGTTGCGGTCGAGGCCGGCGGCGCGGGCGATCAGCAGGTCCTTGACCGGCGGCAGTCGGTCGACCACCCCCATGCCGAAATCGCGCAGCGCCCGCACCGGGGCGACGTCGTTCGAGAACAGTCGCACCATGCCGTCGGTCACCATCGCCATCAGCGCGGTGTCGAAGCGCCGCCAGTGCTGGTAGCGCTCCAGCACGTCGGCCGCGCCATGATCCTGCCCGAGCCGGATCGCATCGATCACCACCTCGGCCAGCGCCGCCACATCTTTCAATCCCAGGTTCAGCCCCTGCCCGGCCACCGGGTGCACCACGTGCGCCGCATCGCCGATCAGCGCCAGCCGCGGCGCGACAAAACTCTTGGCCAGTTGCAACCGCAACGGGAAGACCTGCAGCCCCTCTTCGAGCGTCACCGCCCCAAGGCTCGAACCCATCACCGCCTCGATCTCGGCGGCGATCGCCTCCTGCGGCCAGCCCTTCAGCTCCGCCGCCCGTTCGCTGCTTTCGGTCCACACCAGCGATGACCGCCGCCCCGGCAGCGGCAGGCTGGCGAACGGCCCGGCCGGCCGGAAGTGCTCGTAGGCCGTCCCCTCATGGTCGAGTTCGTGCATGATGGTGGTGACCAGCCCCGACTGCCGATAGTCGTGCGCGATCACCTCGATCCCGGCCATCCGCCGCAGCGCCGACTGCGCTCCGTCCGAGGCGATCACCAGCGGCGCCGCGATGGTGCGGCCATCAGCGAGGCTGAGCCGCGCCATACCGGGATCGGCGGCAAAGCCGGTGATCTCCACCGGCGCGATGATCTCGACCCCCTCGCCCAGCGCCCCCAGCAATGTCTCGGCCACCAGTTGGTTGGGCACCAGGTGCGCGAACGGCTCGCCCGGCGCCACGTCGCCCAGAAAGCTGAGGAACAGCGGCCGCGAGATGTCGCCGCTGCCGGAATCGGTGATCTTCATCTGTTTCACCGGCTCGGCCCCGATCGCCATCGCCGTCCAGACGCCCAGCTCGACGAAGATCCGCCGCACCCCGGCGGCGATCGCCGAGGCGCGCTGGTCTTTCGGCACCGAGAACGGCCGTCGATCAAGCAGCGCGACGCGAAGACCCTTCATCGAGCGCGTCAGCGCCACCGCCATGGTGAGGCCGACGGGCCCGCCGCCCACGATCACGATGTCAAAGCTGTCGGCCATAGGAGAACTCCGCTTCCCCGCTATGTCAGCTTTCTCTGCGGCTCACGCAAGGCGATGCTTTGCCGCGCCGTACTGCTGCACAAAGTGTCAGCACCGGGATCGAATCTGCCCAACTTCTGTGCATGAGCCTTGTGCAGATCAGGCCGCTGCACCGTCGCTAGGCAGCGAGCATCCGCCTTTCCTTAATAGAATCATAAGCTTGGCGATTGCGGCCGCAGTTTGGCACGCGACTTGAGTCTGTTTGAGCCGATTGGAGACCGTCCAACACGTATCGAAAGGGGCATCCATGAAGCTGGTGATTGCAATCATCAAACCGTCACGCCTGGAGGAGGTCCGCCAGGCCCTCAACTCGCTCGACGTCCACGGCATGACCGTGACCGAAGTCAAAGGCTATGGCCGGCAGAAGGGCCATTCCGAAATCTACCGCGGCACCGAGTATGCCGTGC